>Ga0164241_10001513_pt1 | contig 28284 bp, 23 predicted proteins | sample OricomyardsoilBY_FD_108780 | JGI IMG/M metagenome (GOLD analysis project Ga0164241, IMG submission 108780) | Backyard soil microbial communities from Emeryville, California, USA - Original compost - Back yard soil (BY) | ecosystem: Environmental > Terrestrial > Soil > Unclassified | place: USA... | reverse complement strand
GGTGAGTCGGCGTACATCGTAAAAATGGGCGCGGTCTCGATCGCGTTCGTGACCGAAGCCCTCGGCACCAAAAACCTGGTCGCCGACGCCGTGCGCGCCTACACCGGTCGCACGCACTACGACGCGATCGCGCGCGACACGGTGGCCACGATTCTGAACGACTTGTGCAGCGTCGGCGCTCGCCCCGCGGCCTTGACCGCGTATTGGGGTGCCGGTGACGGCGAGTGGTTTTCCGACGCCGAACGCGCGCGCGATTTGACCCAGGGCTGGGCCGCCGCGTGCGAAGAATGCCGCGTGTCGTGGGGCGGCGGTGAAACTCAAGTCCTGCCCTCGCTGATTGAAGCCGGCAAGGTGGTGCTTGGCGGCTCCGCCATCGGCATGATGCCGTCCGAAAACACGCTGCACGGTGAGCGCCTGGAAGCCGGCGACCAAATTCTGATCGCGCCCGCTTCCGGCATTCACGCCAACGGCCTCAGCCTGGCCCGCAAGATCGCGGCCGGTCTACCCCAAGGCTACCAAACCCTGATCAGCGACGGTCGCACGTACGGCGAAGCGTTGCTCGACCCCACGCCCCAGTACGCGCCGCTGGTCGAAGACCTGCAAACCGCCGGCATTCCTCTGCACTACGCCGCCCACATCACCGGCCACGGCTGGCGCAAAATCATGCGCGCCAGCCGGCAACTGACCTACGTGCTGAGCAAGCTTCCGCCCGTGCCGCCCGTGCTCGGTTTCTTGCAAAAGCACGCCGAGCTCTCCACCGAAGAAGCGTACGGCACGCTGAACATGGGCGCTGGCTTTGCTTTGTACCTGCCCGCCTCCGCCGTCGACGCCGCGCTCGCGGTCGGCAAACAATCCGGCTTCGAGCTGCTGCACGCCGGCGAAGTGCGGGTCGGCCCCCAGCGCGTGGTCATCGAGCCGCTCGGCATCACCTTCGAGGGTGAATCACTGCAAGTGCGTCGGTAGCAACCCACGCCTGCCGCTCGACGCGGCGAGCCGACCCAGCCCGGACCAATAGCCTAGGTCGGTCCGAGGCCGCCCGAAACGAAAGCTCAATAGCCGAACGTGCAAGTCCAGTTGCCACCCGTGCAGCTGCACCGTTGATGCGGCGGCAACGCGATTTTTACCGAAAAACCACCGATGCCTTCGTCAGCGGGCGGGGGCGGCGCGCTGGCGGAGCCGCCGGTACCGCAGGCAGGATCCACCTTGGTGCACAACGCGTACACGTTCGACAGCGTCGAATAGCAAAGGCAGCCGCTGTACACGTCGTACTCACACGAAGCGCCGGTTTCTTCCGTCGTGCACGCGCCGGTCGCACGTTGCGCGGGGCAACGCGGATCCACGCTTGGACCGCCCGCGGCGCCGCCGCTACCGCTCCCTGCGACGACGATGGCTCCGCCCACGCTGATCGAGCCCGCGATGCCGATGCTGCCGCCGCTGCCCCCCGTACCGACGCTACCGGCCTTACCGGTCGAGCCACCGCTGCTTTCGCCGCCCGCGCTCTTGCCGCCGCTCGAGGCGCCCCCGCTCGACGTTCCCCCCCTGGCCTCGTCGCTGGTGTTCGTGGTGCCCCCGCAGGCGATCGCCATCGACACCACGACCACAGAGCTAAGGTACTTCGACATAGCGCGCTCCAAAGCAGAAGCCGTGCCAACCCCGGCTTCGCCCCCGCACTCCCACAATGCCGCGAATTAAGGCACTTTCGACGCTGTCCAACTACCGCGCGCGCCCACGCTGGCACAGCTTGCGCCAACGACCCTGATCGCGTGTTGGCGGCCAAACCGCAGCCCACGAACGATTCCACACATCTTGGGGCGGCCCAGCCGCAGCCCTAACGATTCCACACAGCCACCCAATACCTCGCGTCTGCGACCTTTGGCGTTGGAAAAGTGACTTCGGTTCCGAAGTGACTTTTTGTTTCAGTGCATCGGCCGCGAGCTCGATCGACTTAGCCATTCGCGGGCCCTTAGCCCCATTCGCGGGCACTTAGTGGCGCACGTGCGACGCGACTACCACCCAAGGGTCGGATGGCCGAGCATGCGCGCCCCGGCGAGGGTCAGCACGGCGAGGGCGGAACACGTGATCAACGTGAACAGCAGCAGCGAAAGCACCCGGCGCGTGCGCGACGGTTGGGGCAGCGCTACCGGCTCGGGTGGCAAGAGCGACCCGCCTTCGTCGTAAGTCGGAGGGCTTTCGAGGATGGCCTGGTCGGCAGGGGTCAGGGTGACGCGCTCGCCGGGGGGCTGAGAGCGCGTCTTCAGCCATGCGGGAGCGTCGATCAACGGAGTGGGGCGCGAACCGGAGCCGTATTCTTCGGCAGGAAAAGCACCGTGCGAAGCCATGCCTTTTCGTGGTGCGACCGGGACCAAATTATTAGCGGCGCGGGCTTGCGCGGCAGGCGCTCGGCCGACATCTTTCGCGCCGTGATCCGCTTCGACTCCGTCAGCAAGAACCACGGCCGGCAGATTCTTTTCATGGAGGCTTCGGCCAGCGTGAATCGCGGCGAGAAGGTAGGGCTAGTGGGGCCGAACGGCTCCGGCAAGACCACATTGTTCCGCCTGCTGGTCGGCGAAGAGCAGCCCGACGGCGGACAGGTCGTCGTCGACCGCGGCATCCGCACCGGCTACTTCAGCCAGGACGTCGGTGACATGAGCGGGCGCAGCGTGCTGGCCGAAACGATGGCCGGCGCCGGTGAAGTCTCCACCGTCGGCGCCGAGCTGCACGAGCTCGAGCACAAAATGGCCGACCCGGCCTACGGCGACGAGCTCGAGAAGATCATCGAGCGCTTCGGCGAGATCCAGGCGCGCTTCGACGAGCTGGGCGGCTACGGCTTGGAGGCCAAGGCGCGCGAAGTGCTCGCCGGGCTCGGCTTTCGGCAAGAGGTGATGGAGGGCGACGTGGGCGCGCTGTCGGGCGGTTGGAAGATGCGGGTGGCGCTCGCGCGCATCCTGCTGATGGGACCCGACCTATTGCTGCTGGACGAGCCGACGAACCATCTCGACCTCGAGTCGATCATTTGGCTCGAGAAGTTCTTGCGTGAGTTCGAGGGCGCGCTGGTCATGACCTCGCATGATCGCGAATTCATGAATCGCCTCGTCGGCAAGATCTTGGAGATTGATGGCGGCGAGCTGACGACCTTCTCCGGTAATTTCGAATTTTACGCCGAGCAACGCCAAATTTTGGCGGCCCAGCAGCAAGCGCAGTTCGAGCGCCAACAAGCCATGTTGGCCAAAGAGCAGGCCTTCATCGACAAGTTCAAGGCGCGCGCCAGCCACGCCGCTCAGGTGCAGTCGCGCGTGAAGAAGCTGGACAAGATCGAGAAGGTGGAGCCGCCGCGCCGGCGCCGCATCATCGATTTCGACTTTCCGACTCCGCCCCGCTCGGGCGACGACGTGGCCAAGCTTGCGGGCGTGAACAAGGCGTACGGCGAGCACGTCATCTATTCCAAATTCGATTTTTTGATCCGACGCCACGAGCGCTGGTGCGTGATGGGCGTGAACGGCGCCGGCAAGTCGACGTTGCTGCGGTTGATCGCGGGCGAATCGACGGCCGACAGCGGCAACGTGCAGCTCGGCGGTAGCGTGAAGATGGGCTACTTCGCCCAGCACGCGATGGAGATTTTGAACCCCGACCAGACCGTGCTCGAGACGCTGGAGGCGGCGTTTCCAAAGGCTTCGCTCGGCTCACTGAAGGCGCTTTTGGGCGCGTTCGGCTTTTCGGGCGACGACGTGGACAAGCGCTGTCGGGTGCTGTCGGGCGGCGAAAAGGCGCGCGTGGTCTTGTCGCGCATGCTGTTCGACCCACCGAATTTCCTCGTGCTCGACGAGCCGACCAACCATTTGGACCTAGACACCAAAGAGATGTTGGTCAAAGCGCTGGCCAACTTCGAGGGTACCTTGCTGTTCGTCTCGCACGATCGCCGCTTCTTGAGCTCGCTGTCGAACCGCGTGCTGGAGCTGGGACCGGAAGGGCCCAAGTTGTACGGCGGCGGCTACACCGAATACGTCTCGGCCACGGGTCAAGAAGCGCCCGGGCTGCACTGAACGGTGGAGTCCGGAACGGCTAGGGCACGGCTTCGGCCATGAACAGGTCGAGGCCGTTCGCACCGGGCGCGCTGTAGTAGATGCGTTGGCACGAAGCACCGGGGGCCGCCGCGATGGTGCCGTCGGGCAGCTCCAGGACCTCGGAATGGTCGAACGGCACCTGCGTGTTCACGCGCCAGGCGGCGCGAAAATCGCCCTGGACTTCGTCGCGGTAGAACAGCGTGAGCGAGTCGTACGAAATGCCGGTCGGAATGCGGCGTTTCTGGTCTTCGGCGTACAGCAGCTCGCCCAAGTCGGGCGCGGAGAAGCTCCACGCGCCGCCGGAGCGTCGGCTCTCGAACACGGTTGCGTGCTTACCCATGTAGCTGGTCGTGTAGTGCGAGAAAAAGAACGAGCTGTCGTCGGGGCCGACGACGGGGTCGCCCAGCTGTTGATTCGCCACGGGAATGGACGCGAGCGTGGCGTTGAAGCTCTGAAAATCTCCGGCGGAGGGCTCCGCGTCGTCGAAGGGTTGGAGCGCGTTGCGCGTCTGCTCGACGACGGTGACATCGAGCTTGATGCCGATAAGCTGTAGGCCGTCGGGGCTGAGCGCTACCGAGCGGTACTGCGCGCCGCCCGCGACCTCGCGCGGCTCCGCGAACACGCCATGCTCGCCATCCCAGTCGGAGACGAAAAAGTGCTCGCCGTTTTTCCAGGCAATCGTCAGCTCGTCGGGGGTGATGGCTTGCAGCACGTCATCGCCGATTCCCGAGAGCGGAAGCGGCATGCCCGCGCCGAACACCCGACCGCGCGCGCACAGCGGCGGGTCGCCGACGGGTGGGATCGGATCCGGACCGGCGCCGCCGAGCGCCTCGCTCCCGGCCGTGCCGGCGCCGCCCTGCTCGGCGCCACCGCTGCCGCCGTCCGCGCTGCTGGCGCCCGCCGTCGCCTCATCGCTACCGCCGGCGTTTTCGCCCGCCGCGGGCCCACTACCGCCGTGCACCAACCCAGACTTGCCCGCAGCTCCACTGCCGCCGGTGCCGACGACCGCCGACGGCCGCTTGGCGTCCGAGCAGGCCGCCGACGGCAAACCGCCAAGCAACAGCGCCGCGACCAACCTGGACCGATTCAACGACGCCGACGACATGCTCACTCCGCGGGTTGACACGAGTAACGCTGTTCCCAGTCGTGCAACACGGGCGCCGTGCTGCCGTTGGCCGAAGGATAAAGGGTCATCGAGACCCGCAAGTAGTTGAACGAGTACAGTTGCTGCGCGGCCTCCAGCACGCTGCCCACGTCGCGCGAGTCGGCCGTGCCACCGTAGTTGTCGAGCGTGGAGTCGCCGAGGTCGACGTTCATGGCCGTGGCGAGGTCGGCGGCCGTCTCCGCCGTCTGCGCCCCGAAGCCGATCCGCGAGCCACCCGCGGTCGTGAGGTGGAACAGGAACAGCCCCCAGCGCGGCTTGAAGCCCGCCGGGCACGACGCCACGTAGTCACGGGTAAAGGTCGCCGGCGCCATGTAGCTCGGGATGGCTTCGCACTTTTGGGCCGTGCAAGGCGACGCCCCACAGCAGTCGGCGCTGGTGAGGCAAGCTTCGCCGACGGCGCTGCAACTTGCCGGATCTTTACAAACTTTGTTCGGAGTGCCCGTGGCCGAGATGGAGTCGACGCGGCATTGGGTGCCCCCGCAGCATTCGTCGCTGGTCGAGCAGGCGAGCCCGCTCGTCTTGCAGGGCGTGGGCACCAGGTAGCCTCGCTCGTTGACGTAGTGCTCCTGAGTCGTAATCGGCAGCACGTTTTGGCCCGGCAAGAAGAACGCAGGATGGCTGCGATCCGTCCCGTTGGCGGTGGTGTCGTCGAGAGCCGCCAGCCACAACATGGTGGCCCCGCAGGTGAAGTCAGTGCCCACTTGATTCAGTTGGTTGCCGTACGAACGCGGGCTCGTGAAGATGACCCAGCGGAACCCGCCGCTCGAAAACGGCAGCACCGTGGGCTGGTAGGCCTTGTCCGCGTCGGCCGTATCTTCGGCGTCGTTCAGCTTGGCCAGCTCGACCCGCGTGGTGGACGGCGTCGCGGCCGCCGAATCGATTGAGTACAAACCGCCCGGCCAGTAACCGCGCGAGGTGGGCGCGCTGTTGCCGTAAACCGACTCTTTGCAGGCGCGCCCTGGCGCATCAGCCGTACTCTCCGAACGGCAATAGTTGTCCGTATTGGACTGGACGTACAACAAGCTACGGCTGTCGGGCTCGAAGAACGGCCACTTGATCGGCATACCGCCGGTCGTGGGGTTCCAGTTGTTGAGCAAGCGTTTCTTGTTCGAGATCTTGCGCGCGGTCTGGTTGAAGTCGACCATCGTCAGGCCCTTGCGCCAGGCCGTTGAGTCCGCGCCGATCGCGTCCTGATTGCCGTTCACGTACGCGAGCTTGGTGCCGTCCTTCGAGATGGTGGGCGTCATCATCACCGGCAATGGATCCGCTCCGGTGTCGGTGAAGATCAGGTTGTCGCTGTTGATGACCGGATCGGTCACGGGCGAGGTGAGTCGGAAGACCTTGGCGTAGTTGGCCGTGCCCCGCAGGATGCGCACTTCCCACTTGGCCTTGATCGTCCCGTCGAAGGTCGCGGGCGTCTGTGCATCGCTGCGCCGCGTCAGCTTGTAGGGGTTCCCGCTCGTCGGACCAAAGACGTCCAGCTCGTAAACCGAGTAGCCGAAGGTGTTGTTGCGCAGCGTGCAGTAGATGCGCACGTAACGGTAGGTCCCGGTGACGGTCAGCGTGTCGGTGCGCGCCACTGCGCTGCCGACGCCCGTTTGCGTGCTGAGGTCGGTCCAAGCGGCAGCGTCGTTCGAGCCTTGAACCTTGTAGTCCCTGGCGTTGGCTGCTTCCCAGCTGATGGTGACGCGGTTGATGGCTTTGCTGCTGCCAAGGTCGACCTGCAACCACTGAGTGCCAGCCCCCGTCACGCTCTCCCAGCGGCTGCCGCCGTTGTTGTCGAAAGCTTTGGCGGCGGTGTTGCCGGTGTTGGTCGCCGACACCGACGAGGCACTCACGGCCAACCCGGTGGAGGTCGTCAAATCTCCGCTGGCGGCGCCGGCCGTCCCCATGTCGGTCACCACGTAGAGGCCGTTATCGACGGCGTTGCTCTGATCCTTGATCAGCAACAAGTCGCTCAATGCCAGCCCCATGCCATCGATGTTCTGGAGCACGCCGCCCGGCCCGGTGAGAACGTTGCCCGTGCGCGTGGCCCCGGTCAGCTCCGTCGTGGTCGCAAACTGCGCGAACGTGCCGGGAACGGCCGTCGGAACGAGGAACATGGGCTCGACCTGTCCACCCGACAACAACGCTCGATCGATACTGAGATTGTTCGGGACGGTGCCGTCCAGAGTGTTGCCCCACGTGTAGGGGCCTTGCAGCGCTAGCGCGCCGTCCGGTGTCAGCGCCGCGTAGCCGAAGCCACGGCTGTCCCAGTCGACGGTCGAGCGCAACCACGCGTAGTTCGGTGCTTCACCGATCACCGTGAATTCCGGAGTGCCCCCGGCCGAGATGCCGATGCTGTTGACGAAACCGGTGCTGGTGCCGGCCGGGGTGCCCCAAGCCTGCAGAAACCTGCTGCCCGACACGTAAACGTTGCCGTTCGCCGACACGGAGTGGCAAACCGGGCAGCCACCAGCGCCGTTGAACGGATCGAGGTTCGCGGCGGTCGGGTTCGACATGTCGATGGCGCGGGTGGTCGAACCGCCGAAGACGTCGTCCGCGTGGGTGCAGTTGCCGACCGGACAGATGGTGCCTGCCGGCGCGAGCGGGTTGTAAGTCGCGGGCAGGTCGGCCTGGCCGCTGCACACGTCGGCCGTCCCGGCCTTGAACACGCGCTTGAGGTATTGCGTGTAATAGACGGTTCCGCGCAGCGCCGCCGTGGCGAACGTCACCGGAATGATCATCTCTTGATAGGTGGTCGTCGCGGTCTTGCGTTGAACGACGATCTCGGCGTTGGCGCCCTTCGCGGTACGGGCGAAGGCGGTCCAAACGGCTTGCGGGATCTGCCAGGAGGGCGCGCCGGTCGTCTGAATCGTGCCGTCGTTCGGCTCGCCCGCGAAAATCTTCGCGTACCAAAACGAGGGCGTGGCCGAACCGGCGGGGTAGCGCAAGGCCACCTGGACGTTGGCGGCGGCGGTGCCGCCCGTCTTCCACTGCACGAGCGGCGCCTTGAGATCGAGCGGAAAGACGGTGTCTTTATAGGGATAGAGCGTCTTGCCCGGATCGGCGGCGGTGCCGGCGCCGGCGAGCGCGGTCTGCACCGCGTTGCTGATACCGGTGACTTCGTCGATGTCGACTTTGACCGTGACGACCGCGTTCGCGGTATCGAGCAGGCTGCTGGCGGTGACGTTGATGTCCCCGGCGATGCCGGAGAAAACCTGCAGGGTGCCGGTCGCGGTGACCGCAGAGCGGTCAGGCTGATCCGAGCTCCAACTGGGCGTGATGGGGGTGGCGGCCGCCCCGCAACCAGCGACCAAGTCAACCCCGTTGGGCGTAACGCTGCCGTCCGCATTGATGGCCGTGACCGTGAGCGTCGAAGCCGCGGGAGAGATGCGAACGTCCGGACAATTGCTGCCGGTGTAACCAGCCGTGTACAGCGTCAAGCCGGACGGGTCCGCCACCAAGTCGGCGCCGACCACGAGGTCATCGGGTGTGTCGGCGAGCTTTTGGCAGTACGGGTCGCACTTGTTCATGCAATCCACGGACGTGGATGCGAGCCCTTGCGTCTCGGCACCCGGCGCGGGGGGGGCCGGTGACAGCACCTCGCTCGTCTCGTCGCCCACGCACGCGCCCCACTTGCCGTCGGCGCACGCGCGCACGCCCTCACGACAAGTGATGGTGTCGCCCTCTCGCGAGAGCAGCTCGCCACACTTCACGCTGTCGCCATCGGTCGGGCAGGGGCAGCCTTCGTTGGGCGTCGCGCAGGCGCCGCTGATCGGCGCCCTTCCCCGCGCGGGATCCCCGGCCGCCACCATCGAACCGTGGTTATCGTCGCCACACCCCCAAACGCCGGCAAGAAGCACTCCGAAGACGGCTTTGCGGCCAAAAAATAGGGTTGACAGCTTCATCGAGCCCACTCGTACGAGGGGCGCAGTATGCCATCGAAGTCGGGACAGGCACCCTTAAGTTCGCGACGAATTGGCCGTAAAGGGTGACCATTTTCGGCTCCCCGGGGTTGCGCGCACCCTCTGTGTCCGCAACTTTTTCACCTCGTGAGGATTAACGTGGGCTGGTGCCCTCGCTCAGGCCGTGCGCGAGTCGAGCAACGCGCTCGAGCACGGGAGCGTAACCGCACGCAGCGCAAGGTGGCGCGAAGGCGGAGCCGTGATCGCCGCAGCGACTCGAGCAGGGCGACCCGCCGGACCGAGGTCGCCGCCGATCCGTCGTGCTATTGGCGCGCTAAGGGCCTGCGAATGGCTAAGTCGGTCGAAGATCGTCGTCGAAGCGCCCGGATGGCGAGGCGCGACGAAGGCGCATACTGCAGTAGGTAACTGAGGAGCAATGAAGCCAGGCGGGAGGCATCGGCCGCGAGATCGATCGACTTAGCCATTCGCGGGCCCTACCCTAAGGAACCGATGGCCCAAGTAGTGGTGCGAGCATTCAAAGACTCCGACGAAGCTCGTGTGATCGAGCTGTGGACGTTCGCGGGCTTGGTCCGGTCTTGGAACGATCCAAAGGAGGACATCGCGCGCAAGTTGAAGGTGCAGCGCGAGTTGTTTCTCGTCGCGGAGCTCGAAGGCACGGTCGTCGGGGTCGTCATGGCCGGCTACGAGGGCCACCGCGGTTGGATAAACTATTTGGCCGTCGACATCGGGCAACGCCGCCGCGGCATCGGCTCGGCGCTGATGCGCGACGCCGAACGCCGTTTGCGACTGCTGGGGTGCCCCAAAATCAACCTGCAGGTGCGGGCCGAAAATACCGGCGTCCAGGCTTTCTACGCCACCCTCGGCTTCAAAGACGACCAAGTCGTCAGCTTGGGAAAGCGTTTGGAAAACGACTAGGTCCCAGCCATTCGCAGCTGAAAAGCGCCGTAACAAGAGGTGGGGCAGCGGCCCCAACGACCGCCACCAGGACAGAAGGCAGCGGCCCCAACGACCGCCACCAGGACAGAGGGCAGCGGCCCCAACGACCGCCACCAGGACAGAAGGCAGCGGCCCCAACGACCGCCACCAGGAAAGACAAAAGCGTCTTGCGAGCACCGAGGGATCGTCGTAAGACGCCGCTCGTCGTGCAAACGATGCACGGGTCCGCCGACAGCGCAGCTTGAACCCCGCCAGGCCCGGAAGGGAGCAACGGTAAAGAAAAGCGGGTGTGGCGGGCCCTCCATTTTTGCGGCCATCGACGCGACCGGGCGGATGCTAAGGGCCCGCGAATGGCTAAGTCGGTCGAAGATCGTGGTCGAAGCGCCCGGATGGCGAGGCGCGACGAAGGCGCCTACTGCAGTAGGTAACTGAGGAGCAACGAAGCCAGGCGGGATGCATCGGCCGCGAGATCGATCGACTTAGCCATTCGCGGGCCCTAAGCTCGGGGCTTGATGCAGCATCTGGCGTCGCTCGAGCGACGAGCGCGCATCCGCAGCGCGCTCTGGTTGTTGTCAGCCGCCGCCACCGTTGGCTTCGCGCTGCACATCGGGCGGACGTCGGTGCCGCTCGCGCTGCTACTGCTGCTGTTGTTCGTAACGACGCAGCTCCCGAGCCTCCTCCGCCAATTGCGCTTTCGCAAGCTGATGCGCTCGGGTGACTTGGGTAAGGTGCTGAAAGCGTACCACCCGACGTTGGCGCGCTTGCCGCACCCGGAGACCCTGGGCCCGTTGATGGTGGCCGTCGCGCTGGCGGCTCACGGCATGGTCGACAGAGCCCGCCAGGCGCTCGATCGCTGCGTCCGCGGCGAAGCTTGGGAAGCCGCGCTCGAGCACCGTTGGTTCGTCGAAACGCTGATGGAAGTATTCGACGGCGATCGCGAGCGCGCCGTCGAGCAGGCCGAAAGGCTCGAAAAGCTGCCGTTGCCGGCCGGCGGCGCGCCGCTGCAACGGAGGGTAGCCATGCTGCGCTCGGCGCTCACCGCGTTGGCGCGCGCTTTCGCCCGTTGCCCTCGCCAGGGTGATGCCGAAGAGCTCGAGGCCGCGTCCGACAACAGCCCGTTGGTGCACTGGGCGATGCGCTACGGCGCCATCGTCGCGTACCTGGAGCGCGGAGAGCGGGCGCGCGCCCAGCGGCTGTTGGCCGACGCGCCGCATTGGCCGGCTGATTCGGCATTTCGTGCCTTTCAAGAGGAGCTGACCAGCTTGGCCGCGCCGCCCGCGCCCGCCGCCGTGAGCTCGCGCGCATGAACGAAAGAAAGGCACCCGAGCTGGGCTTCGAGATCCCCGATCTGGAGCTGGGTCCGCCCGTGTCCAAGCGCGCGGCCCCCGTGAGCACGCCGCGCGCGGCGGCCCCGCTCACGGCCGAATCGGCCGCTTTCGGCCTCGAGATCTCGTTGCCCGATCTCGACGACGAGGACGAGCAGCTCCTACAAAAAGGCTCCAACGTCGAGCTGTCGCTGGGCACTTCGCCGGAGGCCACCAAACGTCATCGCGAGAACTGGCCGCACGGTCACACACGCCCCACCGATCAGCTTCCAATCGACCCGGCCGACGTGACGTTGATCGCCGGCTACGGCCCCGCGCCCGTCAACGCCGTCTTGTCGCCCGCGTACGCCTACCGCGTGTTGGCGCGCCGCTCGCCGATCAAAAAGGCGATGGCGCGGCTCCACGCCGAGCTCACTGCGGCCGAGCTCGCGCGCGACGCGGAGCTCATGCAGTTGTCTACGGAGCTCCGCCCCGCGCTGGAAGCCAACGATGCCTTTCGGCGCCTGCTCGAGCCGATCCGCGACGTCGAGCGTATGGCGGGCGAGCGCAGCGCGGCGCTGTCCGAGGCGGACGCCGGCTACCGCGAGCAGATGGCCCGCTTCGACGCCGAGCTCGCCGAGCGGCGCGGCGCGGAAGCGAAGGCCGAGGCCTTTTACCGAGAAAAAGTCGAGCTCGCGGACAACGCCAAGAACGAGCTGCGCCGGGCAGAGGCCAAACATCAGCGGGTGCAGATCGAAATACGCGGCGTGCTCGACGTCGCCCGCCAGGCGCTCGGCCCCGCCGGCGGCGACATGCGGCCCGAGCACGCCGCCAAGCTCGCCGAGCTGCAAGCGCGCGCCACCGCCCTCGAGCCCGAGCTGGCGCAGGCCAAGACGAAGCACGCTACCGCGGCCAAAGAGCAAGACGACGCCCAAGCCGAGGTCCGGCTCGTTCAAGGTCAAATTCGCCAGGTCGAACGCCAGAAGGCCAGCGCCGGCAGCTCGCTCGAAAAGCAGCTGTCGGTGCGCGCGCAAAGCGTTTCGGAGGCCGAGAAGCAACGCCGGGACGCCCTAGCCGACGTCGCGCGCGCCGTGCTGGCCGCGCGCGGCGCCGTGGCCGTCCCCGAGCCGCGCCTGCATGCCGTACGCAGTCACGACAAAAGCGTCGAAGCCGCGGCCATGCGGCTCGAAACCCACGTGCGCGCGCTCGACTCGTACGACCGCGAGCGGGTCAAGCAGGGCATCATCTTGGTGCTTTCCGTGCTCGGCGTCGTTCTGCTTTCGATCCTGCTCAAAGCAATGCTTTAGTTCGTTCCATGTCGGATCGCCACCGCGAGTTGCTCGGCGAGCTCGAGGCCAAAAATCAAATCGCCTTCGCCGCGGGCGGAGCGCAGCGTATCGAAAAGCAGCACCGCGCCGGCAAGCTCACGGCCCGTGAGCGCATCGACGCGTTGGTCGATCCCGGAAGCTTCATCGAGACCGATCGCTTTGCCACTCATCATTCGCCAGGCTTGACCGCCGACCAAGCGGTGCTGGGTGACGGCGTCATCACCGGGCACGCGCGCATCGACGGACGCGCCGTGTGTCTATTCGCGCAGGACTTCACCGTGTTCGGCGGCGCGCTGGGCGCGACCCACGCCAGTAAAATCGTGAAGTTGATGGATTTGGCGCTCAAGATCGGCGTGCCCGTGCTGGGCCTGAACGACTCGGGCGGAGCGCGCATTCAAGAGGGCGTGGCCGCCCTGGGCGGCTACGCCGATATCTTTCTGCGCAACACCTTGGCCAGCGGCGTCGTACCGCAAATCAGCTGCATCATGGGGCCGTGCGCGGGGGGCGCCGTGTACTCGCCCGCGATCACGGACTTCGTGCTCATGGTCGAGGGCACGAGCTACATGTTCATCACGGGCCCGGACGTGGTCAAGGCCGTCACCCACGAACAGGTCACCAAAGAGGCCTTGGGCGGTGCCTCCACTCACGCCGAAACGAGCGGCGTGTGTCACCTCACCGCGCCCGACGACAAGCGGTGCTTGGAGCTGCTGCGCGAGCTCTTGTCGTTCTTGCCGTCCAACAACGGCGAAGACGCGCCGCGCGTGGCCACCGCCGATCCCGCGACGCGCGAGGCGCCCGCGCTCGACAGCTTGGTGCCGCCCGAGAGCAACAAGCCGTACGACATGCGCGACGTGCTGCGGCACGTGGCCGACGACGGCTACTTCTTCGAGCTTTCGCCGCGCTTCGCCGAGAACCTGCTGACCGGCTTTGCGCGCATCGACGGGCGGAGCGTGGGCATCGTCGCCAATCAGCCGTCGGTCTTGGCGGGGGTGCTCGATATCGACGCCAGCATCAAGGGCGCGCGCTTCGTGCGCTTCTGCGACTGCTTCAACATCCCGATCATCACCTTCGTCGACGTGCCCGGCTTCTTGCCCGGCGTGAACCAAGAGCTGGGCGGCATCATCCGTCACGGCGCCAAGCTGCTGTACGCCTATTGTGAGGCCACGGTGCCCAAGCTGACCGTCATCACCCGCAAGGCTTACGGCGGTGCGTACGACGTAATGAACAGCAAGCACATTCGCGCCGACGTCAACCTGGCGTTTCCCACCGCCGAGGTCGCGGTCATGGGCGCCGAAGGCGCCGTGAACATCATTCACCGCGCGCGCATCGAGACGGCCGCGAACCCCGAACAGACGCGGGCCGACTTCATCGCCGACTACCGCGCGCGCTTCATGAGCCCGTACGAGGCGGCTAGCCTCGGCTTCATCGACGAAGTGATCGAGCCGCGCACCCTGCGCCCGCGCCTGGCCGCGTATCTGTCCCTGCTCAAGAACAAACGCGATCAGAATCCGCCCAAAAAGCACGGCAATATCCCGCTCTGAGCGCCTACGCCGCCCGCCTCGGCGCTCGGTCGGCGCGGCCTTGCGAGCCGCGCGACCTCGGTGCACGGCGCCCGCGAGCTGCTAAGAGTCGAGGCATGTCGAGCGGGTCGCAGGTCTGGCGGTTGACGGTGGGGCTGCTGTTTACGGCGTGTCACCAGCAGGCCGCGCCGGCCACGTCAGGCGAGCCGGAGCGAGCCTCCCGCGCGCAGCTCGCGCAGCGTTGTCCCGAGCTTCTCGCCCCCGAAAGCGCCCGCGCGGCGCCACCCCGTGGAGTGTTCCTCGAAATCGCGCAGCTGATGGGCGAGCTCCGCGGCCCCCTGCCCAGCTCGACGTCGCCGAGTCGTTTGGGTCCGTTCGATGATCCGCGACTGCAGGTGCAGCGCGTCGCCCATCTCATGGTCGCGAACGACGTCGCGAGCACCCTGGCCTGGGACACGCTCGCGCCGGACCCAACCCCAACCCGCGAACCTCGGCGCTGGGATCTCAAGTTGACGGCACACTCCGAAACCACGGGCGCGCTGCGTCTCGAGGTCGACCTCGCACCGGCGCCGCCGCTCGGCACTCCACCCGAGGCTTGGAGCATTCCCGAGCATCGCCGCGTGCACACCACGGTGGTGGTCGGTGAGCAGCAGCCGGTCGTGCTCGCGCTACCACCCGGTGCGGGCGCACCGGCACGGAGCCTGATGGTGGTGACGCCTTATTTCATCCGTGAAGAGGCTGATTTGCGGCGCCTGTTTCAGTGCAAGATGCGCGACCATCGGCGTAGCGCGGGGTAGCGGCGCCGCTCAGACCCCGAACATTTCGATCACCGCGCCGTTGTGAGCGAGCGGCGCATCGAGCGCCAAGAACTCGACGCTCTTCGCCACGTCGGCCGCGCTCATGCGCGCGGGGAATGGCGAGCCCTTCAGCATATCGGTGTCGACGGAGCCGGGCAGCACCGCGCACGCCATCAAGCCCGAGTCGGAGAGCTCTTCGGCCAAGCTCTTGACGAAGCCGGTCAGGCCCCACTTCGATGCAGCGTAGGCCGCCGCCCCGGGCGAGCCCAACGTACCGCTGATGCTGCCGATGAACACGAAGCGACCGCGCTTGGCGGCGCGCATGCTGGGCAAGAGGGCACGGGTCAACACGAACGGCGCGCGCAGATTGACGTCCAGCTGTTCGTCCCACGCCGCGATCGTCGTCTGCTCGATGCGGGCGCGCACGACGACGCCCGCGTTGTGCACGACGATGCTGGGCGGGCCCAGCTCCGCGACGACGCGCTGAGCGGCGCGCTCCAACGCGGCCGCGTCTTGAAAATCGGCGAACACCTCGAACGGTTTTTTTCCCGAGATTTGCTGAAAAGACGCCGCCGCCTCCGCGTGTTGGGGCGATGGGCGGCCCACCAGGGCCAGCGTCGCCCCGCGCTTGACGAGCGCCAACGCCGCCGCGCGCCCGACCCCGCGCCCCGCGCCCGTGACCAGCGCCACCTCGCTCAAGCAACGACCTCGCCGCGTGCGCCAGCGCGCGGTCCGAGCAGCGCCAAGGCGAGCTCGGCGGAGTCCAGGTTGCCCCGCCGCGCGCTGGTCGACAGCTCGGCCCCGGTTTGACGCGAGCCGCGCGCGACCAGGCAACCGTGGACCAACCGAATTTCACAGAACGCCGCGCGAGCACCGCCGTGCTCGACCAAGGCCTGCGTCACGCTTTCGCCGATCGACTCTTGTAGGCTGAGGCGCCGCGCATACGCGTTGACCAACGCCGCCAGCGTACCAAGGCCGAACAGCCGCGAGCCGGGTCGGTAGACGACGCTGGCGACGCCGTTCGACAACAGCAAGTGATGTGGGCAAATCGTGCTGACGGAGATGCCCGACAACGCAACCAGCCCACTTACCTCGTTCTCGGAGATGGCCTCGCCCTCCGAGAGCAGCGCCTTCACGTCGACGTCGTAGCCACTCAACAGGTCGTTAGCGTACGCATCGACCACACGCGCCGGCGTGCCGTTCAGCTCCGGATCTTCTTCCGGGTCGCGGCCGAGGGCCAACAAGAACTCGCGGACCGCGCGCTCGGCGCGAGCTCGATCGACCGCCACCGTTTACCTCAGTTGACCAGCTTGCGCCGCACGTCAGCGCTCAGCGGACGCCGACCCGAGTAACCCGACGTCAGGTCATGATAGTAACCGAGCGTGTCTTCACCGTAGCGCCAGCAAAGCCACACCAGCTTGCCATCTACGCGACCATAAAAATCCACCAGACCGGTCTGTGGGTCCTTGATGACCCCGCCCCACTTTTGCACACGTTGCCAGCCGGTTTCATAACGAGAAATACGGCCGCGCAAGTCGCCCTTGAGACGCATGACTTCGCCTGAGTCAGCATTGGTGGGCTGCAGTGATCGCGGAGGGGCGCCGGTCAGTCGCATGAGCTCAGCCAAGCCATGCTCGATCTCGCTCTGTTCTCGCAGCTGATCTTGAACCAGCGTGGAGAGCGCCGGAATCAGCGCGTTTACCTCGGAAATCGTGAAAACGCGCTGGGTCGCAGTCTGTTCTTCCATCACTCGACTCCGGAGCAAGTTCCCAATAACCCAAGCGCAACTGCGTTCAGCAAGAGCGTCAAGCTGGAGAAGCTTACGAGCCGATCCGTACACGGTCAAGGCAGGCTCCGTCGTATTGCGTCGTATTTCAGACGCGAGAACGAGAAGCCGGGAACGCGGGAAGAACGATTTGCGCGAGCACGAGAATTGCCAAGCTGCGGGGCGCAGGGGCGTTACCGGACGCGACGAAAATCCCCAAAACTTCCCACCTTCACGCCCTTGCATGGACTCGCTCTCGGGTCTGGCCTCGAGATTTTTCAGACCGTCGGCCAGAAGATGATTGCCAATTTGGTGAGAAAGAAATCGGCGATGAGGATGGCAATCGAAACTACCACGACGGTGCGGGTCGTGCTGTTGCCGACACCGGCCGTACCTCCGCGCGTCGTCATGCCGAAGTGACAACCGACGAGCGCGATGATCGCACCGAACACGGGCGTCTTCATCATGCCACTCGCGAAATCGGCCATCGTCACGACGCTGAGCGCCGAGCGCAGAAAGAACTGCCATTGGATGTTGAACTCCAGATCGCTGATCAACATGGCGCCGCCGAAGCCGAGCACCAGCGCGAACGAGCCCAGCACCGGCATGACCAACGTCGAGGCGACGAGGCGCGGCCAGACCAACTTCTTGAGCGGATCCGCGCCCAGCGCCCGAATGGCGTCGATCTGTTCGGTTACCGCCATCGAGCCTACCTCGGCGGCCATGCCGGAGCCGATCCGACCACCGACGATGACGGCCGTGAGCGAGGGCGCGAGCTCGCGCATGAAGCTGAGCGCGACCACGCGGCCGGTGTACTCCATGCCGCCGAACTTGCGCAGACCGAACGCGAACTGCACGGCCATGACCATGCCGATGAACACGCTGGTCACGGTGACGATGCCGACCGAGGCCACGCCCAGGGCCTCGACTTGCTGCAAGATCGCCCGGCCCTCGAACGGCCGGCGAAACCCGGCGCGAATCGCCCCCAACATCATGCTCGTGACGGCGCCCATGCCCTCGATCAGCGCCGCGATTCGGTTCAGCTGCCGCTCCACGAACTTGGGCGGCGGCGGCGGTATCAGACTGCGCCGCTCACCGCTCTGACTGGGGGGAGGAATGGAGTCGGTGGGCGCGCGGGTGGTCATTTCAAGAGCCCGTAGCGAAGCCTTTGACGAAACCTTCGAACGCGGTCGCGTCCGTGGCTGGGGGCGCGCTGATGCGCCAGAAGTCGTAGACGCAGCCGTCCTTCTTCAGCACGTAGACCAGAAACTGCTTGGGCACGCCGTCGAGCTTGCCGACGAGCTCCGTGCGCAGCGCGGCGCGGCCGTCGAGGGTCACCTCTTGCTGCGACTTCAGCTCGCGCTCGGTGAACTGCAAAAACAGATGTTGCGTCAGCGAAGGCAGCGGCACGTCATCGCCATCGACCCCGCAGCGGCCGTTGAGCGCGACCGTGGCCGGAGCGTCGTCGTCGCGAAACGCGAGCAGGGTACCGTCGGCTTCGATCGGATGCCACGCTGACGGCACCGGTCCGGTGCGGAAGCGCAGGGTACCGTCGTCGTAGACGGTGCCGTTGAAGTGCGGACCGCCACAGCCCGTGACCGCAAGCACTACCGCAAGCCCAAAACCAGCCGCGCGCATAAGGTGGGCGGAAGCTAGCACGAAAGGTGCGGCGGGGGCGTGCGCTCGGGCGCGTGCTCGCGTGCGCCAAGACGGGTATAAAGGCCGCGGCCTGGATGTTCCCGATCAAGGACCAGAACCCGACGCGAACCTTCCCGTTCGTGAACTATTTGCTGATGGCGCTGAACGTCGCCGCGTACGTCTGGGAGACGTTGCAGATTCAGCAAAGCGGAGAGGCCGCCGTCGTCTCCGGCTACGGGCTCGTCGCCACGCGTCTGCTGACGGATCCCGCCGGCGAGCTGTTCACGGTCTTCACCAGCATGTTCATGCACGGTGGTCTGGCGCATCTGGGCGGCAACTTGTTGTTCCTGTACATCTTCGGCGACAACGTCGAAGACTCGGTGGGACACGGTCGCTACGTTGGCTTCTACGTGCTGTCGGGTATCGCGGCCGCGACGGCGCAAATCCTCACCGGCATCGGCAGCCCCATCCCAATGGTCGGCGCTTCGGGTGCGATCTCGGGCGTGCTGGGCGCCTACGTGGTGCTCTACCCACGCGCGCCGATCTTGGTCGTGAACCCGATCCCGCTGCTGTGGTTGTTCTTCGGTCTGTTCCTGTCGTTCCCGGCCTGGATCGTGATCGGCATGTGGTTCATCGGCAACCTGTTGCCTGCGCTGTCCTCGTTCGGCCTGCACGAGAGCGGGGGAGTGGCGTTCTTCGCGCACATTGGTGGCTTCGTCGCAGGCTTGTTGCTGATTCGGCCGCTCATGGTGAAGCCGCGCTCGCACGCCTTCGAATGGGCCGGTTGGCGACCGCCGCCGCGCCGCCCGGCGTCGCGCACTCGCTACGAGGCTTGGCGCGATCGCTAGCCGATCGGCAACCGTGGTGGCGGTCTCGCGGTGAAAGCACCGACAACGCAGCGCCTTTTAGACGGCGTGCGACTTGCAACGCGCCTCGCCCATGAACGTTGGAGCCTGGCCGCTGTTGGTCTTGGCTGGCGCCTGCAGCTCGGAAGATCCGCGACTGGAAGCCACGCGCATCGACGATGACTTTCTGTACGCGACCTACAGCGGCGCGTGCGGCCAGCCGCGGCTATCGTGGAACGGCAGCCTCGACCGAGAGACGGGAGTGGCGCCACTTTTCTTGGACGATCGGGGCGGCGATGACGGTGACTGCACGCGCGAAGCGGTGCTCGACCTACGCCCCATTCGCGAGGCCGGCTTCGCCACGCTTCCCGAACCCGTAAGAGTCGAGCTTTTGGTGCCGATCGATACCGGCAACCATGCGTTCAACACGGTCGAGTATCTTCCACCGTGGGGCGCTCGATGCGCGCCCGCCGGCAGCGCCACCCTCGTCACCAGCGCGACCGCAGAAGCGTTTGCGTTGAGCACGGGGCTCGACTTCGAGAGCTGCGGGCGCGAGTTTGCCAATCAAGGAACGCGCTGCTGCGACGCCACCACCGCCGGCTACGACTGCCTGCTGAACGCCTTCGAGTCGTGTTCACCCGCGCGTTTCGGAGTCGTCACCGGCACCCTCGAAGGGGACCCCGTTTTTACCGACTACTTCGTCAAAAAATCGGACGACGGTTGTCGGCTCTTCGTCGTGACGGATGAGAGTCAGGTCGCCTTCCGCGACATGAACGCCGTCCCCGTGAAATCGCTCCGATGTGGGCTGGCTTCGCTACAAGTCGCCGCGCCCGGCGACTGTCCGAGTCTTGCCGTAGACGACTGCGCTCTCTAGCCGCTTGACCCGCGGCCCGCCCCCCGACAGGCTTCGGCCCTTCCATGGCTTTGGAGCTCCGCCTCTACAACACGCTGACCCGCAACACCGAGCCGCTTTCGCTGCGAAACCCGGGAGAAGCGACCATCTATTGCTGTGGGCCCACCGTGTACGACGTGCCGCACGCCGGACATGCCCGGGCCGCCCTGGCGCCAGATCTCTTGGTGCGCCGTCTGAAGCATCAGGGCGTCACCGTCACGTTCGTCCGCAACATCACCGACGTCGACGACAAAATCTTGGAGCGCTCGAAGAAAAACGGCGAGAGCCCGCTCGAGCTTTCGCGGCGCATGGCCGCCGTTTACCAAGAAGAGATGGCAAGCTGTGGCTGCCTGCCGCCCACGCACGAGCCACGCGTGAGCGAGACCGTGCCCGAGATCATCGCTCTGATCCAAAAGCTGGTCGCGAACGAAAGTGCGTACGTGCTCGACATGGCCGACGGCAAGCGCGACGTCTATTTTTCCGTGCGCAGCTTTCCCGGCTACGGCAAATTGTCGCGCCGCAAGATCGACGACTTGCAAGCCGGCGCGCGCGTCGAACGCGACGACCATAAGCGCGATCCGCTCGATTTTGCGTTGTGGAAGGGCGCGGCCGAGGGCGAATGGGCTTGGGATTCGCCGTGGGGCAAAGGCCGCCCCGGCTGGCACATCGAATGCTCGGCCATGGCCGAAAAGCATCTGCAGCACGGCTTCGACGTGCACGGCGGCGGTATGGATCTGATCTTTCCGCATCACGAGAACGAGATCGCGCAGAGCGAAGCCGCCGAGCCGGGCAAGGGTGACTACGCGCGCTGCTGGATGCACAACGGCTTCGTCAACGTCGACAAAGAGAAGATGAGCAAATCGCTCGGCAATTTCGTGACCGTGCGCGACGTGCTGGCGCGCAACGACGCCGAGGGCTTTCGCTGGTTCCTGCTCGCCGCGCACTATCGCGGTCCAATCCAGTTCGACACCGAGCAGCTGGCAGACCGCGTGGTGTTCCCCGGTGTCGACGAAGCCGAGCGGCGCGTCGACTACCTGTTCGCCACCGTCGAGCGCTTGGGCGATTTGATGCGCGCCGCCGCGGCGGCGCCCGCCAAGCTGGCGCCCGAGCTGAAGAACTTCAAAACCGAGCTAGAAGCCGCCACCAAACAGGGCGAAGCGGCGCTGGACGACGACTTGAATACGCCCGTCGCGCTCGCCGCGCTGGGAGAGATGACCCGCATTGGCAATGAAATTGCGATGCTGGCGCAGAAGCGGAAAAAAGACGCCGTGTTCGTCGGCTCTGCGGGCGTGTTCGCCGGTCACGTGCGCGACGCCATCAAGGGGTTGACGATGCAGCTCGGCCTGATGAACGTCACACCCGCGGAGTACGCCGCGCGCGTCAAAGAGCGCCGCCTCGCGCTGCGCAAGCTATCCGCCGCCGACATCGAGCAAAAGCTGGTCGACCGCGCCGAAGCCCGCAAAGCCAAAGACTTCGCCAAAAGCGACGCCATCCGCGACGAGCTGCTCGCTCTGGGCGTCGCCATCTCGGACACGGTCGACGGCACCAGCACCTGGACGATTACGCAGTAGGTTGCTGCCACAACGCAGCTTGCTTCGCAGAAGCTGCTGTGGCGGTCGTGGGCCATGCCCACAGCCAAAATCGGCCTCGACACGCGCGGCCGTGAGTGGTTCTTCGACGTCGTGCACCTTTCCCAGGTCGACTTCGAGGGGCTCTGGCGCGGCCGCGTCCGCGAGCGGCGCGGCCTTGGTCGGCATCGCTCGGTGCGTCGCCGTCGCGATCCGGGCGGGTGACGGCACTTGCGCCATATCTTGCGCACACGCTGGTGCCGCCGCGGTGGCGCCGGCGACGGGAGGCGCGGTCGGCGCGCACGCCGCCGTCAGCCCAGCGTGATGCAGCTCGATTTCAATCGCGTCATTTCGGCCGCGCCCTGAGCAACACCCCTACCACGACGGACTGTGCGCAGGTGCACACGAGGGCGCCTCCGGCGTGGGTGAACGGACACGACGACGTGGCCTGCCTAGACAGCGCAGCGCGAAGCGGGAATCATGTCCGCCTCTGGAGGACGAGAGATGAAAGCACCCCCGCAAGGTTGGCCGCGCATGAGCGCGTCGGCGTTTTACGAAGATCCGAAGGCGGCCATCGACTGGTTGTGTCGCGTGCTCGGCTTCAAAGTGCGGATCAAGGTCGAGAGTGAGAGCGGGCACTTGCAACACTGCGAGCTCACGTTCGAAGAAGCAGTAGTGATGGTGGGAGCGACCGGTGGCAAGGAGCCGTACCAGCAGCTGTTCCGCAGCCCGCAAACGGCCGGCGGCGTCACCCAAGCGCTCGCGTTCTACATCGACGACGTCAACGCGCACCACGCGCACGCAGTCGAATCTGGCGCCAAAATCGTGCGCGCGCTCGAAACCAACGACTACGGCGCCGAATACTGGGCCGACCGCACCTACGGCGTGCTCGACCCCGAAGGCCACCTCTGGTGGTTCATCCAACGCATGCGCGGGTAAGGGCCCGCGAATGGCTAAGGGCCCGCGAATGGCTAAGTGGATCGATCTCGCGGCCGAGGCATCCCCCGCCTGGCTTCGTTGCTCCTCAGTTACCTACTGCAGTAGGCGCCTTCGTCGCGCCTCGCCATCCGGGCGCCTCGACCACGATCTTCGACCGACTTAGCCATTCGCGAGCCCTAAGTCTCTCCACGACGTCGAACCGACAATTCGAGAGAATTTTGAGTTTAGAGCCGTGCGGCGTCGAGCGGTGATTCGCAGGCGCCTCGGCGCGGCCCGTGGCCGGCACGTTAGCTTCTGCGAGGTGGGCTGCGGGGTGGCAGCCCCGGTGATCAGACGCCGATGAAGAGGCGGTGCGCGAAGTTGCGTTCGAGCTTGGCGCGCAGCACTTTGTCGGCGGCGGTCTCGATGTCGTACTCGACGCGCTTGAACTCGAAGCGTTTTTTGGTCGAATCGTAGAGCGTGTAGCTGGCGCGGTTGTCGTAGTCGCGGGGCTGACCGACGGAGCCGACGCTAACGATGTATTTGCGATCGGGCTGCAGCTCGAAGTCGATGGGCGGCAGCTCTTCGACGGAGTTTTTGGTCAGCGCGAACACCTTGCACAGGTGGGAATGGCCGATCAGCGTCAGCGGCGCGAGCTCTTCGAAGATGGGCAGGCATTCACGCGCTTGCTCGGGGGCGAAGATGTACTCGAACTCTTCCAGCCGCACCGGCGAGCCGTGACACAGGTTCACTGCCTGCTCGGGCAGCTTGATTTGGTACGGCAGGTCTTTGAGCCACGCCATGTTCTCGGCGGACAGGAGCTGCGCGTGCAGGTCGAGCGCGTGGCGCGCGGCCTCGTAGTAGTACGAATAGTCCATGCGGCCCGCGACGGCCGCGTCGTGGTTGCCGAGAATGGTCGCTTCGACCAGTCCCCGCACCACGTCCGCACACTCGTTGGGAGAGCCGCCGTAACCGACGGTGTCGCCCAAACAATAGTAGCGATCGATCTCTTCGCTTTTGAACGCTTCCACGACGGCGCTCAGCGCTTCGTAGTTCGCGTGAATATCGCTGAGGATGCCGAGGCGCATGCTTGAAGCTGAGTCGGGCTTTCGGTTCGCGGGATAGAAGCGTGAGGGTAACACGCTTCTGGGTGACGCTTAGCAATCCTTCGGCCGGCGCCCGTGCGCAAGTGTTTTAACGCACGGCGTTCGGGGCGGGCCCCTCGGGGTGCGGCCGTTCAGTGCCTTTGCGGCCTTCGAGTCGGTCGCGGCGCGGGGCGACCCCCACCGCGACCCGGCCCCCACCCCACCCCCACAAGCGCGCACGGGAGCCGGTGTTACGCTGGCGGCGTATGCAGAATGAACCCGCCCCGGAGCCGATCCTCGAGCTAGTTCGGGCTTGCCTGGATTACGTGAAGCGCTCCCTGGGCACGGAGCTCGACTTTACTCCCGAGACCCTGCCGCTGCTCGATCACTACCTGAGCGAGGTGCGCGAGGAGCTTGCCGACAAGCCGGAGCTGGTCGAGCTGACCGCGCACGCGGCCGGCGCCTACTTTGGCGAGGTGCTGCGCCGGCAGATGCGCGGCTTTTGGCACATGCCCTCCGCCAGCCTGCACGACTTTCAGATCTGCTCGAGCGTGGCGTTCGTCTCGCTCAATCCGTTTGGCGTCGCCTACGACGCTTTGTACGGGGGTACAGAGCACGGGGGTCCGCGCTCCAACCTGCGCTTGGCGCCCGAAGATCACGGCTACATCGCCGCGCGTCTGGCCACCGTGCCCGAGGTGCCCGAGGACCAATATTTCCTGCTGACGACCCGCATCGAGGTGATCGAGATCACGGTGGAGGCGCTGCGCGCCCGCCTGGAAGAGCAGGGCTATTCTGAAACGGAATACACCCCCGACGATTACAACGCCGAGCTGCGCTTCCTGAACTGAGCCGGCTCAGCGGGGGGGCGCGGGCTCGTCGCCAACCGGGAAACGCGCCGGAAGCTCCAAGACCTTGGGCGGCGTCGTTTCGGCGCCGAAAAAATCGCGTGCTTGCACGGTGTATCGCCCCTGCTTGAGCCCGCTGACGAGCCATTCGGCGTCGGCTCGCAGCCAAACGACGGGCACTCCGTCGACCAGCAGGTACCGCGGGCTGTCGCCATGGTTTTGAAATACGAGGCCCATTTTCGGAGCCGTGGGCTCGAGCTTGGCCGGCGGCGGCAGCGCTCGGCTGTGCAAATCGCCCAGCTCGCGCTCGTCGATCAAGGTCACGAAGGGCGGCCCCGGCAGCTCACCCTGCCGCGCGCTCGCGCCCGCGGGGGGAACGGCCAGCCCGTCCACCACCAGCTCGAGACGTTTGCTGACTTTGGTGACCTCGAGCTCGAAGCGCGCGCCGGAGGCCCAGACATACTCCGCGCGCAGCGGCACCCACTCCACACGGCAGGCGCTCGATTCGGGCGCGACCGCCAAGAGCTCCACCAGCAGCCGGCACAAGAGGGCGCCGCCGCTGCCCGCCGCCGGCAACACCGTTTGCTCGAGCTCCAGGCGGCCAACGCTCGTCTCGAGGCGCTGCTTTTGAGTCGCCACGCCCAGCATGCTGCCGCTGCCCGCCAAGACCACGCCGGGCTCCGAAAGCGGCGTGACGTCGACGCGATGCTCCGCGAACGTGGCGCGCAAGGTTCCGGGCGGAAGCAGCGTGTAACTCTCGGCCCCGGGCCAGACCAAAATGTGGCCGAAGCGATCTTCGCGCGCTCGTAGCTCCGTACCGGTCGGGAAGGGGAACGTTTTCGAGCCCATCCGGAGGCGCAGGCGCCCCAGCGACGACAGCTCGAGCGTGAGCTCGAACGCGGTGCGGTCGCGTGCCTTGGCCAACGCGTCGTTGTTGCCTTCCGGCGAGCGCGGCGGCGGCGCGTCCAACCAGCGCAGGCGCGCTTCGAGGGCGAGGCCCGGCGCGGGGCGGAGCTCGCTTTCTACCGGCAGCGTTTCTTCTTCGCGCAAGGGGCGCGGCGGCTCGGGGACGCCCGCGTCGGACGGGGCCTCTGCCGGCAAATGGCCGGCGTCGCGCGCAAGAGTCTTGGTCGGCCCCGGCACGAGCGGGGCCGGCAAAACGCTGGCGTTGGGGCTCGGCTCGCTGGCGCTGGCGATGCCGGGCGGGTCATTGTGACGCGGCTCGCAGCCCAGGACGCTGAGCAAAATCGAGCCGCCCACGGCGCCGTGGCGAAACGAAGCGGGCCAAGCTCGCGGCATCGCCGGCGAAGCTAGCGCAGCTGAAGCTGCATCACCACCGCGTCCTCGTCGGTGTCGGAGTAGTAACGGGCGCGCCGATCGAGCTCTTCGAAGCCGAGCCCGCCGTAAAGCGCGAGGGCCGGTGCGTTGCTTTCACGAACCTCCAGCAGCACCACGCGCGCCCCGCTCCGCTCACCCTCGCGCCGCAGCTCGGAGACCAGGGCGCGGGCGACGCCGCGACGACGCGCGGCGGCCGTGACCCCGAGATCGGTCAAGTGCAGCTCGTCGGCGGCACGCCACGCCAACAGGAAGCCGACCAGGGAGTCACCCAGTCGGGCCGCGCGCAAGTGCGCATACGAACGCCGCAGCTCGGCGGGAAAATCGACGCTCAGACCGCACTCTTGGGCAAGCTTCATCAGCTCGGGCACGTCGCCGGGGGCGACCGGCGCCATCGTCAACGCCGCGCTCGTGCTCATCGCGTCATGGCCCAGGCGCGCGCCGCCAACAGCGGGACGTCGAGCGCGAGCTTCAGTTGCCCGTCGGGCCGCAGCACCGCGCCCGAGAACGGACCCGCGAGCGCGATCAGCGACGGCACGGAGCGAATTGCCACCGACTCGACCGTCGCGACCCGCTCGACCCCTACCAGCACCGGCAAGACGCCGTCCACTCGCAGCTCCACGCTGACCGGCGCTGGCTCGCGCGCCGTGCGACCGAGGCAAGCCGCCAACCGCACCCCCCGAAACCCGCCCCGCAGCTGCTCGACGCGACCGGTGAAATCGACCGGCAACGCATAGTCGTCGCCACCCTCGCGCAGCCACAGCACGTCGACCACGCTCTGATCGCTCGGTACTTCGAGCGTCGCCACCAAGCCACCGCCTTCGCCGCTGCGGAGGTGGACGGTGCCGCCCAGGCGGCGCACGGCGTCTTCCGCCAAATCGAGCCCCAAACCGCGACCGCGCAGCAGATCGGCGCGCGTGCTGGTGGTGAGCCCGGGCAAGAACAGGATCAGCAGCAGCTCGCCCTCCAGGCTCCGCTCGGCCTGCTCGCGGCTCATGATGCCGCGCTCGACCGCGAGCTGTCGCAGACGCGCCGTATCGACGCCGTGACCGTCGTCCTCGACCACGATGCGCAGCCATTCACCGAGACGCGTCGCGCGCAGGGTGACGACGCCCATCTCGACTTTACCCACCGCTCGGCGCTCTCCGGGCGCTTCGATACCGTGCGTGACCGCGTTCTTGGCGAGCTGAATCAGCGCGTCGTACAGGCGATCGGCCACACGACGATCGATGGGTAGCTCACCGCCGATCGCCGCGACGCGCACGCGTTTGCCTTCCTCGTCGGCGAAGCGCATCACTGCGCGCGACAGGCGATCGAACAGCAGACCCACCGACGTGCGCCGCAGCTCCAAGAGCGCGCCCCGCATCTCGCGCGACCGACGCTCCACGACCTCGGAGCTACGCCGAAATGCCGCCGCCCCGCGCTCCGCGTTCGTGGCGTTGGCGCGCAGCGTCGCGGTCGCGGCTTCGATGCGCGACAGCGCGAGGCCGTTGTTGCCGACGGCGCGCGTCGGCTCCAAAATTCGCAGCGCTTCGTGCAGCGCGGTCTGGGCTGCGCGCAGGCGCGTCCCGGTCTGGCGCGCCAAATCCGCCCCCCGCACCAGCTCGTGCCCGACCATGCCGGTGTGATCGATGCGCTCGAAGAATCGGTCGACCTCGGCAGAAGCGATGCGCAGCTGCCCGCCCTCGTCACTACCCTCCAACGGCGGGCGGCTCGGTGGTTGGCTCTTGGCCCGTCCCAACCTGCGCGGCGGGACCTCGGACGGTCGCAGCGGCGGCACGGCGTCGCTCGACAGCATGCGCAGGGTCGCGATGCCGCGCGCCGGGTCCTCGACCAAGAGCGCGATCATGGCGCGGTGACGAGCCAGCTCTACGACCGCCGCCGCCGCCGTGGCGGGGGCCGTGCCCAGGCTGCGCAAGCGCGACTCCAAGCCGTGGCAATACCAGGCCGTGACGTCGTCACCGACCGACGCGGCCGCGCCCTTCATGGCGTGGACGCTGCGCTTGGCGTTGCCGAGCCCAACGTCCGCGCTGTCGGTCGAGGCCAATACGGCGTCCAGCTCACCGAGCCGGTCGCGCATCGCGGCGTGGTATTCAGCCCGGTACCGCTCGTCGATGTGCGCCGGCGTCAGACCCGGCGGGGGCTCGGGAAAGCGCGTCGAAATCGCCGGTTCCCCGCGCTCGAGCCGCGCCAGCACGCTGGCCAAGAGCGCGCGCACGGCCGGCAACGCCGTCGCGTCGCCCTCGCGAATTCGCGCGCTGTGTTGGCCAATCACCAGCGCCAGGTCGGGGTAGCCGGCCATGGCCAGCGAACCCTTCAGCGAGTGCAGCGCCGCCCGCACGTCCATGACGTCGCCGCCCGGGTTCAACAGCGG
>Ga0164241_10001512_pt1 | contig 28298 bp, 25 predicted proteins | sample OricomyardsoilBY_FD_108780 | JGI IMG/M metagenome (GOLD analysis project Ga0164241, IMG submission 108780) | Backyard soil microbial communities from Emeryville, California, USA - Original compost - Back yard soil (BY) | ecosystem: Environmental > Terrestrial > Soil > Unclassified | place: USA... | reverse complement strand
GGCCGCGGGCTGCACTACGTGAAGGACTCCCTGTTCCCCACGCCCCCGCTTTTCCAGACCATCCAAGATTCCGGAATCGAGCCGAAGCAGATGTACCAGGTGTTCAACATGGGACATCGCTTGGAATTGTATGTTCGCCCAACCGCCGCGGCCGGCGTGATCGAAGCCGCAGCGCGCTACGGAGTCGAAGCGAAAATCGTAGGTCGAATCGAAGCCAATTCTGGCTCCGCTAACCGTGTGACAATCGCCGCGGACGGGCAAAGCTACGAGTACGCCTGAGGGCGCGCTCGCTGCGAGGAACCATGGCACGCACTCACTTCACGTACGCTACGCGCAAGAGTGCACTCGCGCTCGCGCAGTGTCGGGCGCTGGTCGCGCAGTTGCAGAAGTTGCACCCGACCTTCACGTTCGAAGAATTGCAGGTCGTGACCACCGGCGATCGCATTCAAGATCGCGCGCTCAGTGAGATTGGCGGCAAAGGCCTGTTCATCAAAGAGATCGAAGAGGCCCTGCTCGATGGTCGCGCCGACTTCGCCGTGCATTCGTCGAAAGACGTGCCGCCCGAGCTTGCGCCGTCGCTGATCGTTGAATGCTTTCCGGAACGCGAGGACGCTCGCGATGTGCTCGTCACCCGTTCCGGTTTGAACTTCGACGCATTACCCGAGGGCGCGACTATCGGCACTTCGTCGCTGCGTCGCCGCATTCAGCTCGGCGCGCTCCGCCCGGATCTGCAGTTTTCGATTCTGCGCGGCAACGTCGACACGCGCATTCGCAAGTGCCGCGCGGGTGAAGTGGAAGCGATCGTGCTCGCATGCGCCGGCATGGTTCGGCTCGGGATCGCGCACGAAGCCAGCGAGGTGCTGTCCGCGGATCGCTCGCTGCCAGCGGTGGGGCAAGGTGCGTTGGCAGTCGAACAGCGCGCAGGCGATGTGGACGTTGCCGCGCTGCTCGCACCTGTATCGCACCAGGAAACGAAAATTGCCGTCCTGGCCGAGCGCGGCGTGATGCGCGCGGTCGAAGGCAATTGCCAAACACCGGTCGCCGCCTACGCCGTACGCGAAGGCGCGGAAATCTGGCTGCGCGCCCTGCTCGCCGACCCCGATGGCTCAAATCTGCGCAAAAATGCGGTGCGAGCCCCGTGGCCCACCACGGACGTCGAAGCGACTGCTCTCGGTGAAACCCTGGGCCGCACACTGCGTCTCCCTTCTCCGACGTGAACGCGCCCGTGTCCGCTCTCCCTCTTCTCTCCTCCCAACCCCATGATATGGTCCGCGCCATGCCTTTCCGGAACCTCGTCAAGCTCTCGTTATTGACTGCGCTCGTCATCCCGAGCGCGCTCTCGCTCAGTGCCTGCAAGGGCGGCGATGAAGTGAAGCACGCGCAGATCAAAGCCGGCGAGATGCCCGAAAAGGGCGAGTGGCAGGGCGTGTATTACGACCGCACGTATGGCTACCTCCACTTGTTGGTTGACGGCAAGAGCGCGCAGGGCGCGTGGCGCACCGGCGGTGGCGACGCCTACGGCGAGATGCAGGGCGAGATCGACGGCAACGTGCTCCGTTACAGCTGGACTCAGCACAAGATCGGCCAAATTGGCGCCGAAGCGAACAGCCACGGCAAAGGCTACTTCGTCTACAGCATTCCCAAAGAGGGTGAAGCTCACCAGATCGCAGGTGAGTGGGGCCTCGGCGAGAATGAGGTGGGCAACCCGTGGAAGGCCGTCAAGCAGACCAACATGCAGCCCAACCCGGCTTCGGTGAAGCCGGACGAGATTGAGGGCAAGGTCAACGCAGGCGGCTGGGACGACGAGGGCGGCGACAAGGGCTCGAAGAAGTCCGACGGCGACGCACCCGAGGAGAAGTAGGCCCGTGCCTGGCGACGCAGCAAAAGGCCTGCAATTCAAGGAATCCCCGATCTTCGAACGTGGGTCACCCGGCCGCAGCGGCGCATCGCTCGCTGAGCTGGACGTGCCCGCGGTGGACCTGAAGCAGGCGCTACCCGGCCTGGCGCGCAAGTCTCCAGCTGGCCTGCCCGAAGTGAGCGAACCGGAAGCGATTCGTCATTTCGTGCGTCTGAGTCAGTGGAACTTCAGCATCGATACGCAGTTCTATCCCTTGGGTTCGTGCACCATGAAGCACAACCCGAAGGTGAACGAGTGGGCGGCGCGCTTGGATGGCTTCGCCAACCTGCACCCGCTGACTCCGCCGCACTTGGCCCAAGGCGCCCTCGAGTTGATGGTGCGTCTGCAAGCGCTGCTCGCGGAAATCGTGGGCATGGATGGCGTGAGCTTGCAGCCCGCGGCTGGGGCACAGGGTGAGCTCACGGGCCTCATGATGATCCGCGCGTATCATCAGAGTCAGGGGCGCTCACCGCGCAAAGTGCTGATCCCGGATAGCGCGCACGGCACGAATCCCGCGAGCTGTGCGTTGAACGGCTTCGAAGCCGTGCCTTTCGCCTCAGGCCCCCAAGGCATCGTCGAGCCGGAGACGCTCGCGCGCGCTCTGGAAGGCGCCGGCGGTGAAGTCGCGGCGTTGATGATGACCAACCCGAACACGATCGGCCTGTACGAAAGCGCGATGCCCAAACTCGCGCAGCTCGTGCACGAAAAGGGCGGTCAGGTTTACGGTGATGGTGCCAACATGAACGCCGTGCTCGGCCGCGCGCGTCCGGGCGACGCCGGGGTGGACGTCATGCAGTACAACCTGCACAAAACGTTCACCACCCCGCATGGTGGTGGCGGCCCGGGCTCAGGTCCAGTGGCGTTCAAGCGGCACTTAGATGCGTTTCAGCCTGCGCCGGTCGTGCGCAACGCCGACGGCACGTTCATCATCGATCACGATCGCCCGCACACGGTCGGCCGCGTACGCTCCTTCCTGGGCAACTTCGGGATGATGGTGCGTGCGTACACCTACATTCGCGAGCTGGGCGCCGAAGGCCTGCACGGCGTGAGCGACTTGGCGGTGCTCAATGCCAATTACATCGCCGCGTTGCTGCGTGACGTGCTGCCCTTGGCGTACGACACGCCGATGCTGCACGAAGCGGTCTTCACCGATAAAGCTCTGGAAGCAAAAACCGGTGTAAAAACGTTGGATCTTGCCAAGCGCTTGATCGACTACGGCTTTCATTCTCCGACCGTGTACTTCCCGCTGGTGGTGCGCGGCGCATTGATGGTCGAGCCGACCGAAACCGAAACCAAGCAGACCATCGACTCGTTCGTGTCCGCTGTGAAGGCGATCGTGAAAGAGGCCGAAGAATCACCCGAGTTGGTGAAAGGCGCGCCACACTTGACGCGCCTCGGCCGACTCGATGAAGCGCGCGCCGCCCGCAAGCCGCGGCTGCGTTGGTCGCCGGTTTCGGAGGGCAGCTCCGGAAGCGCGTGAGCGGCTGCTGTCGCGTTCCGGTGGTCGAGAGATGACCACGCGCAGCGCCGACATTTCGCTAGCCGAGCTTTTGACCCTGCAACGGCAGTGTCACGGCTCGCCTTGCCTGTTGCAGAATCTCGGTGACGGGTTCTTGTATCGAAAGAACCCGTTCTACCGCCGTATCCGCGACGCGACGCGGGCGCGGGGTTTTGGTTTTACGCTCGAGGACCCCGGAAACTACTTCGCGTTTCCGTTGGTTGCGCTCGATACGGTGTTGAAGACGCGCAAGGTGCCCTACCGCGCGAACTTCGCCGCGCTAGTTGCCTTCGAGCGCGCTCGACCGGGCTTCTTCACGCTCGCCGATCTGCACAAAAATCGCCCGCTGCCGAACTATGTTTTGCACGAGTCGGCACACGCAGTCGCGTTCCATGAGCTGTTCGGTCGGCCGCGCGACGTTCACGCGGCGCTCTCCGATCCGAGCAAATTGCTGCACGTCGAGCTCGGTGAGGCCTTTGCGATGACGGCGGAGTACTTCGCAGCGTGCGCGGTGTCCGGACCCATCCACGCTTGGTTCTTTTCGATCAACTCCTATCGTCATCGGACGCCGGCGAAGAAAGCGGTGGGCGAGCTGGTGACTCGCTACGGATTGCCGCTGATCGCGTGGCTCGTGCTGGTCGCCTTCTTGGAGAACAATTTCTTCGTGGAGCGTTTGCCAATCAAGACGCTCGAACGCGCGCTCGAGCTCTACCCGATGGGCAACGCCAACAGCGTTCCGGCGCGAGATCGCCTGCGGCTGTGCCGCGCGCTATGCGCTTTGATGGTGATGGATCCCGAGTTTCGTGAAGACACGACGCGCCTGTTTCTGACCATGCACGGCTACCATCGCAATGTCCGGAGTTTGCTCTCGGCCGAGCCGCTGGACTTGATCGAAGCCGAGCCACGGCTCGCGAGCTCGTTGACTCGGCTCGTCCGCGCGCTGTGCGGTTGACTCAGTTCGCCTGCAAGAACTTGCCGTCGAGCGACTCGAAGCTGCTGCACTCTTTGTTGGCGGCTTCTTGCTTCGATTTCTGGGGTTCCACCTCACAAAAGCCGTCATGTTGCGGTTGATCCGCGAGCTTCTTGGTGCGCGATTCGAGGTGCACGCTGTGATCGGCGGCGACGATCAACACATGGTCCGCGTAGCTGCGCTCGACGCATTGCGTGCCTTGACCAAAGCCGGTCCCGGCTTCGAAGCCACTCAGCGTCGTGGCATTCACGGTGCTGCTGAGGGTGAAGGTGTATTCGATGGTGTAGGTTTGTCCGGAACGTTGCGCCGCTTGCTTGGCTTGGCAATCACCGACGCTGCTGCATGAATTCAACACCACGAACTTCTGCCCGAAAACCTCTGAGGCTGTGATCACGAAGAATTGCTCGCGCAGCTGGCTCAGCTTCGAGTCACCCGGCGTGGCACAGCCGGTGAGGTTCTCGTTGGCTGCGGTCAGTTGATAGATGCCCTCGAAGTAGCTGGCGTTCGTAACTCCGCCATCGGCGCGGTCGCCAGCGCTTCCGCAAGCAAGCACCGAGAACAGGCTGAAGCCGAGCATGCCCAAGGAACTCCTTTTCATCATTGAATCCCTACCCGAACGGCGCGCGATTTCTCCCCTTGCGTCGACTGAGGCAGGAGCTGGTTCGCCAGTGCTGCGCCGCGCGGGACCCCAATCCAAAAAAAGGAGACTCTTGGGCCGATCCTGAGTTTCGCCAATTTCGCTGGAGGGGTGGCAGTGGGATATCGGTCCGGGCGTGTGGCCCGTCCTGCCTTGCCGCGTGGCTGGATCTCGCTCGCCATCTTCGCTACGGACTCGTCACGCACTCTCGTCGGAAACAGAGCACCTTTCGTGGTTTTGGCGGGGATCGGGCCTGACAGGCCCGAGGCTCGGACATAGAATCGGGGTGCTGGCTGGTTCGACACGCTGTCGAAATATCCCGCCGACAGAATGCTCTCGCATATGGCATCCCGAACTTCGCTCGTTCAAGACGGCCACCTCGATACGCACCGCAAGGCACTGGCGATCAACTTGGACCCGCGACGCTACGGCACGTTCGCGGAAATCGGCGCAGGTCAGGAGGTCGTTCGCTGGTTCTTTCGCGTGGGCGGCGCGGCCGGCACCATCGCCAAGAGCATCTCGGCTTACGACATGGCCGTGAGCGACGCGATTTACGGGCACACGGATCGCTACGTCGCGCGCAAGCGCCTGCAGGCGATGCTCGACTACGAGCACGACCTGAATCTCCAGCGCCTGCGCGAGGCGCGCGGGGACACGACCGCGTTCTTCGCTTTTTCCGACACCGTATCGGCGCGCAATTTCGCAGGAACCAACGAGTGCCACGGTTGGATTGGGGTGAAGTTCCAGGCGCATCCGCGCGACCAAGACAGTCAAATCATCATTCACGTGCGCATGCTGGATGCGGAAAATCAGCTCCAACAAGAGGCGCTCGGGATCGTCGGCGTCAACTTGTTGTACGGGGCGTTCTTCTTGCACCACGACCCCGAGCGCTTGCTCGAGTCGTTACTGCACAACCTCAGCACCGATCGCATCGAGATCGACATGATCGAGTTCTCGGGCATCGAATTCCGCAGCGTCGACAATCGTATGATGAGTCTGAAGTTGGTGCAGCTCGGGTTGTCGGGCGCGGCGATGTTCGGTGCGCACGGACAGGTGCTGCAACCCTCCGAGGTTTTGTATCGGCATCCGGTGTTGGTCGAGCGCGGGAGCTTTCGGCCCGTCACACGCGTGAATATGGACATGCTGAACTCGGCCAACGCCGCGTTCGCCAAGTCGCTGGTCGAGAGCGGAAGTCAGGCCGAGCCCGTCCAGCTACTGGAAATCACGATGCGCAATCTGATGGCCAGCGGCGAAATCGACTATCGCGATTTCTTGGCGCGCGCCGACATGATGTCCGCGACCGGCAAGATCGTGCTGATCTCCGACTATTTCGAATACTATCGGTTGGCGTCCTACCTTCGCCGTTACACGAGTCAGCGCATCGGCATTGCCATGGGCGCGGGCAGCTTGCTCGAGCTGTTCGACGAAAAGTACTACGCGCATCTAGAGGGAGGAATTCTCGAGTCCTTCGGGCGCCTGTTCAAAAATGATCTCAAGCTGTACGTGTATCCGCTGCTCGACGCCGAGACCAAAGAGCTGACTACCGTCGACAATCTCCGCGTCTCGTCCGACCTCGTGAAGCTGTTCGGGCACCTCGTCGACCGCGGCTGCATTCAGCAGCTCGACAACTACGACCACTCCATCTTGCACATCTTTTCGCGCGACGCGCTCAAGCTCATCAAAGCCGGCGATCCGTCGTGGCAAGAGATGGTGCCGCCGGAAATCGCCGAGGTGATTCGCAAGCGCGGGCTGTTCGGTTACCGGCCCTCACACAACGAGCCGCGTGGGGACGAGGCACAGCGCCGCGTCAATTAGCCAGCTTTTTCGAGATTTTACCGGATGTGACGCGCGCGGGCTCCGGGCTCGGCTCGTGCTAGCTTGGGCGCGTGTCCAGTCTGAAGCCGATCGCATTTCGAGTTCTCGCGTGCTGTTCTTTGCTGCTCGTTGGGTGCAACCGAGAATCGCCCGCGCCATCACCGACGTCGCAAGTGGCGTCGCCGTCGACGGCGTTGCCCGCGATGGTAACGCCCGCGCCGGCCTCGACACCGAGTGTTGCAGCGACGGGTGCGTTGCTCGCCGTTGGCGCGGAGGTTCCGGACGTGACGGCGCCTGCGCAGGACGGAAAGGTCGTGAACCTGCGCGCGCTGAAGGGCAAGCCGGTGATCGTCTACTTCTATCCCAAGGACGATACGACGGGCTGCACCATCGAAGCCAAAGGCATTCGCGATCAGTACGCGGAGCTGAGCCGTCGAGCCGTGGTGCTCGGAGTTTCGGAGGATTCACTCGATTCACATCAGGCATTCGCTGCGAAGTATGAGTTGCCGTTCCAGTTGCTGGACGATACGAGTCATGCGCTTGCTACCGCGTTTGGCGTGCCGCTCTCTGCGGGCAAGGCCAAGCGGGTCACGTTCGTGATCGATGCCTCCGGTAAGGTCGCCAGGGTATTCCCGAACGTGAATCCAGACGGCCACGCACTCGAGCTGATCGAGGCGCTGAAGGCGCTTGGATAGCCCTGCTGTGGCGTCCGCAACTGCGTGCTCTGAAGCCCCTGGCTGCTGGAACTGGCGCCGCCAAGCCGAAGATTTGTCGAGGCGCGGCGCCCAGGACGGTGGTAATAGCGCGGTCAGAACATGCTTTCTCTCGCAGCCTCGCTGGCCCATTCCAGGAACTGCTCATGACCACCTCGGGAATCGAGACGATCGAGCGAGACGGGCTCGCCTATGCGCTGATCATTCGAGCGCAGGCGACGAGCGATGCCAAGTACAACTTCCTCACCGACTCACAGAGCCCGCTCCAGCTGGGCATGAACTTCTATCAGACAGGTGAGGTGATCAAGGCGCACTATCACCTCAAGAAGCAGGTGCAGACGAACTCGGTGGTTCAAGAGTTCTTGCTGATCGCCGCGGGCCGAGCCCTGTTGCACCTCTATGACGCCCAAGATCAAAGCCAGTTCACTTCGCGCCAGCTCGAAGCCGGCGACATGGTGCTGCTGCTCGCAGGCGGACACGGTTTGGACATCCAGGCAGACACGAAGATCGTCGAGCTGAAGCTCGGACCGTACGACGGGAAAGTCAAAGACAAGGTGGTATTCGGAGCATGACTGCGAACGACTTCATTCCGGTGTGCGAACCGTTGCTCGGCGGTCGTGAGCTCGAGTACGTCACCAAAGCCGTCTCGGGCGGGTGGATTTCGTCGAGCGGCAGCTACGTTGCCGAGTTCGAGAAAGAGTTCGCGAAGTATTTGGGGGTGCCTCATGCCGTGACCACCACTTCCGGCACGACCGCTCTGCATCTGGCGCTGGTCGCTGCGGGTATCGGTGCAGGTGATGAAGTGATCATCCCCGCGTTCACCATGATGGCTTCGGCGATCGCCGTTTGCTACACCGGCGCGAAGCCCGTTTTCGTCGACGCCGATGCTTCGAATTGGAACATCGATCCCAGTCTGATCGAGGCGAAAGTTACGCCGAAAACCCGCGCGATCATGCCGGTACACGTGTACGGCCACAGCTGCGACATGGATGCCGTGCAGCGCATCGCCGATAAATACGGGTTGCTGGTGATCGAAGACGCCGCCGAGGCCATCGGCTCTCGCTACAAAGGTCGCCGCTGCGGCAGCATTGGCGACGTCAACTGCTTCAGCTTTTTCGCGAACAAGCTGATCACGACAGGCGAGGGCGGCATGGTCGTCGTGCGAGACGAGCGGTTCATCGAGCGCTTGCGCTACTTCAAGAACCTGTGTTTCCCGCTCGACGGCTCGCGGCGCTACGTGCACGAGGACATCGGCTTCAATTATCGGATGCCGAACGTACTGGCAGCGATCGGACTCGCTCAGTTGGAACGCGCGGACCACTACCTCGAGTGCCGTCGCGCGAATGCCGTGCGCTACAACGCGCTGCTCGCCGGCCAGCGCGGCATCACCACACCGCCGGAGCTGCCCTGGACGACGAATTCCTATTGGATGTACTCGATCTTGATCGGGGATGATTTCGGCGTTAGCCGCGATCAAGTGATGGCTGGCCTCAAAGCCGTGGGCATCGAGACGCGCTCATTTTTCGTTTCCATGCATCGCCAGCCCGCGTTGCAGAAGTTCGGCTGCGACGTATCGGGGGAGTACCCCGTGACCGATGACCTGGCGCGTCGCGGGCTGTACCTGCCTTCGAGCTCTGGGCTGACCGATGCACAAATCGAACGAATCAGCGGCGCGCTGCTGGCGCTGCGCGCGGGTTGAGGCCGCTCAGTAGAACATCTTCGGCGTCTTCGCGTCGTCGCGTAGAGCTTCGAAATCGGCGGTGGCCATCAGTGTCACGAGGTCCTTGAACGTGGTCTTCGGTGACCAGCCCAGGATTCGCTTGGCTTTGCTGGCGTCGCCCAAGAGCAGATCGACCTCGGTCGGGCGGTAATAGCTCGGATCGACCGCCACGCGCACTGCGCCGGTTTTTGCGTCGATACCTCGCTCGTTCTCGCCTTCACCCTCCCAGCGCAGCTGCATGTCCAGAGCCTGGAACGTGTGATCGCAAAACTCACGCACGGTGTGGCACTCGCCCGTGGCGAGCACGTAATCATCCGGCTTCGGCTGTTGTAGCGCGAGCCACATGCCTTCCACGTACTCCGGAGCGTAACCCCAGTCGCGCTGCGCGCTCAAGTTGCCGAGCCGCAATGTGTCGAGCTTTCCGAGTTTGATCTTGGCGGCGCCGAGCGTGATCTTTCGGGTAACGAAGCTCTCGCCGCGTCGCGGTGACTCATGGTTGAACAGGATGCCGTTCACCGCGTACACGTCGTACGCTTCACGGTAGTTCACCGTGAGCCAATACGAATAGAGCTTGGCGACGCCGTACGGGCTGCGGGGATAAAAGGGGGTGCTCTCGTTTTGCGGAACCGCCTGGACTTTGCCGAACAGCTCGCTGGTCGAAGCTTGGTAGTAGCGTGCCTTCACGCCAGTTTCGCGCAAGGCGTCGAGCAGGCGCAGCGTGCCCACGGCGTCCACCTGAGCCGTGTACTCGGGCATCTCGAACGAAACCTTGACGTGGCTTTGGGCGGCCAAATTGTAGATTTCGGTCGGTTCGACCTTGGCCACTAAGCGATTCAAGTTGTTGGTGTCCAACATGTCGCCGTAATGCAAATGGAAGCGATCGGCGTATGCGGGGTCGGAGTGCACTGCGTCGATGCGCCCGCGATTGAACGAGCTCGAGCGACGGACCACGCCGTGGACCTCGTAGCCCTTCCCGAGCAAGAGCTCCAGCAGGTAGGACCCATCTTGACCCGTGATCCCCGTGATTAGCGCGCGTTTGACGCCTGATGCGGACATTCGGCGAGCGGATATCACGCGACCTGGTACACGTCAAACCCGGGCCCGGACGCGGTTCCGCGTCTGAGCAGACCTGAACCTATGCTACGGTTTCGGCCCCGACTGCGCGGCTCCGTTCAGCGCATGCGGTGGCGAAACAACGCCAGAAACTCCAGAAAATCCCCGATGTCCGTCTTCGGCGCCTACTCGCAGTATTACGACCTCCTGTACCAGGACAAGGACTACGCCGGGGAAGCGGCCTACGTACGCTCACTGATCGAGCGCTATCACCCGGACGCGCATTCCGTGCTGGATCTGGGGTGTGGCACGGGGCGTCACGCCTTACTCCTGGCCGAGTGCGGCTATCGCATGACCGGTGTCGATCGCTCGCCGGACATGCTCCGCGAGGCGAACGCGCAGCTGGCTTCGGCGACACCAGATCGAGCTCAGCGTCTCGTGTCTTCTGGTGCCGCGCCAACATTCCTGCAAGGCGATGTGCGTAGCGTCCGCACCGGTCAGAAGTTCGACGTCGTAGTCTCGCTTTTTCACGTGATGAGCTATCAGACCAGCAATGACGATCTGAAAGCCGCGTTCCACACCATCAAGGAGCACCTCGCACCGGGAGGCGTGGTGATCTTCGATTGCTGGTACGGCCCGACGGTTTTGACCGAGCGCGCCACTGCACGCTCGCGGCATTTGGAGAACGAGCGAATCGCCGTCGATCGCGAGGCGGAACCGGTGCTCCACCCCACTCGGAACTGTGTGGATGTGAACTACCATGTGCGGATCACCGACAAGCAAAGCGGTGCCGCTCAAGAGCTGCGCGAGACGCACAGCATGCGGTACCTTTTTTCCCCCGAAGTCGAGCTACTGCTGGCTGCGTCCGGGCTCGCGTTGAAAGGTTCGGCAGAGTTCATGACCAACAAGCCCCTGGGTCTGGACACGTGGACGGCCGTTTTCGTCGCGACCGCGAGCGCCTAGCGCGACACAAACCCAATGCTCGTCGAGAATGCTCGTGCTATCGCACCGCGACGAATGCCGGATAGGACGATAGATTGGCGGCGCGTCGGGGTTGCGCTCGCCGCGATCGCGAGTGGTCTGGTCTTGTTTTGGCTATCATTACATTGCCAGGCATCGGATTGGTTCATTTCCGAGACCCACGCTGACATCATCTATACGGGCCTGCGCCAGTTCCGCGAGTTTCCGTATTTCTCGTTCGTGTTCGGCGGCGGGACCTACTTCCTGCAAGACCCGCAGAGCAACTTGTTTTCCCCCGCGGTCCCGCTGATCTTGCTCGCGGGACCGAGCGTTGGCCTGCGTCTGATGGAGGGGCTGTGGGGAGCTGTCGGCGTGTACGCCTTCGTCGCTTGGATGCGAAGGCGGGTGAGCGTCGAAGCAGCGCTCGTCGGTGCCGTCGCCTGCGTCACGGGTCTCGGCGTGCTGTGGCGTGTCGCGATCGGTAACGACATGTTCATGTGGCACCTCGGCTTGCCGTTCTTGCTGTTGACGGCGGACGGCGTGCTGCGCGAGCGCAATCTGCAGAGCTCCCTGTGGTTTGCGCTGGTGCTCGGTCTATTGATGTTGGGACCGACGTTTCACTCGTTCACGTATTTGTTCTTGCCGGTCGTGCCGGTGTACGTGCTGCTGGAGCTGCTCTATGAGCGCCCGAACGCCAAAGAGTTCGGCAAGATCGCCGGGCTCTTCGCGCTCGCCTGCACCCTCGGTGTGCTGATCATCAGCTTCAAGCTGGTTGCCTGGCTCAAGTTCCCGATGCAGCGCTTGGTCAGTGACTACGGCGTACTCACGCTGTCGACGACTCTCCAACAGCTGTTCGACTATTCGCTGATTGACCGAGTGCCCGTCGTCACTGCCAGGTACATTGGCCAGGCAGTGCGCCTCGGCAGGCGCGCTTGGGGCATCGAGGAGACGGCCACTGCGTTGCCTCCGCTCGGTTCGCTCCTTGCTCTCATCGGCATGTTCGCTGCCGGTTTCTCCAAACCCAAACGCCGGACAGGCTCGTTTGCGGCGATCGTCCTCTTGCTCGGCATCATGCTCACGAGTTGGTCGCCAGCTTGGGAGGCCTTTCGCAGCTTGAACGGCGGCAACTTCCGCGTGGCGCCGCGTTGCCTTGGAATGGCTTCGTTTGCGCTCGCGGTGTTCGCAGCGCTGGGCGCAGACTTGGTGTTCGAGCGAGTGAAGCGCGCTGCTTTGCCTTTGTCGCTCGCGGCAGTGGCGGTGATGTGTGGCGCGGCCTTGTGGTGGACGCATGCCGCGGGTCTAACGAAGGACGGCATCGTTCTACCGACATGGATGAACCCGATCGCGCAAGAGCGCATCGAGCGTGAAGCCGCCTCGAAAGTGCACTCCTTCGACCGAATCCGCCGTTACCGAGGACGGCGAGACATCTTGGAGGGAACGGGCTACACGGACGGTTTCTTGGTCGTCGGCAACGACGATGATCCGATGCTCTGGGTTGCGCAACGCGCGTTGCCCATCCTCTATGACGGGCACAAGAACTGGAACATTGGTGGCCTGAAGGAAAAACAAATCAGCGTCGAGCATTTTCGCGTGAAGATCCGCGACGTGCCTCCTCGCAGTCACACGATCTTGCGTTTGCAAGAGCCGGCATTCGGCCTCGCGATCACTACGGTCCCGCCGAACGCGGCCGTCAAAGTATATCCCCAGGGGAACTTGCTGGTGCTAGACAACCCGACGGACGAGCCGATTCAGCGCGTGGTGCTCCGGGCCCGGCTGCCCGTTTCCGTCTTCTGGATAATCACCTCGGGGCTCGCGCTCTTGGGTACGATTGCCGGACTGTGCTGGCTCACGGACCGTCGAGCTCGCCGAGAGCTACCAGTGGCCGAGCCCGCAGTCTGAATTGCGACGAGGATAGTGTTCGATGGTTGGCGACCAATTTTCCGATTTGACCGTGATTTTGCCGACGCTCAACGAGGTGGGAAACCTCGATTCGCTGATCGAAGGCTTGGGCCGTGAGTTGCCTGGCTGCCAAGTCATCGTGGTCGACGACAATTCGTCCGACGGAACCCCGGACTTGGTTCGCAAGATCGCGAGCAACAATCCCTCGGTGCGCCTCATTGCCCGTCACGTAACGCCGTGTTTGACGGACTCGATCCAGGCGGGTATCGATGCCGCGAGCACACCGTACGTGGCTTGGATGGATGCCGATCACTCGCATCCTCCGGCGGTGCTGCGCAAGATTTACGACGTGGCACTCGTGTCCGGTTGCTGTATCGGCACTCGCTACGCGGACGCGGACGAGTCCTTCGCCAGCCGCTTGCCCAAAGGAGAAATGCTCGCTGCTGGTCTCTCGGCGGTCTTGAATTTCTCCGTAAAGTACGTGCTTCGCTTGAAGATTACCGACTACACGAGCGGTTTCATCGTGTGCCGGCGTGACTTGCTTGAGAGTCACGCGCTGACTGGCGACTACGGCGAATACTTCATCGAGTTGATGTACTACCTGACTCGTCGGGGCGTCGATTTACGGGAGATTTACTACGAGTCTCCGCCGCGACACTCCGGTGAGTCCAAGACCGGCGCGAGCCTTTTGCCGCTGATGCGCCGTGGAGTGAAATATCTATGGCTAGTGGGTCGCCTGATGATCCCCGGCAACTCGAGCTCCGCGCGCTAGCGCTCTGTCACCGCCTTTGCCTGCCCGACACAGCGTCGTCGCGTGCCGGCTTGGACGTGCTCGAGGCGCTGTACGCGGCACTCTTACGCGATCACGCCGCGCACGTGATCTGGGAACCTGGGCTCGCGGGCGCGCCGGAGCACGGTGCGTTTGCCGCGGGCACGGTGCGGTTCCGTGAGACCGAGCTCAACACGCGCCGCTTCCTGCCAGCGGCCCTATTTGCGCGCTTGGCGGTTCGTGCGGCGCTGATGCCCAAGCACGTGCTCGCGCGTCGGCGCTGGGAATCGCTGATCCCACACCAGAGCATTGGATACATACTGACTCTCGGTGTGGCTAGCGCCGTGGTGCCTTCGGTCCAGACGCGGCGCGGTCGCGCTGTCTTGGCTGACTTGGAGTCGTGGTTTGCGAACCAAGGCTGCGGCGCGAGCTTCGTCGATACCGAGTTGTCGAATCGGCGCGCGCACGCGTTCTACCTGCGCGCTGGCTACCTCGAGATCTCGCAGGACTACGGCCAAGTATTGCTGCGGAAAGCGCTGGTCACGCGCTGAGTCGAGCGTGGCGAGACACGAGCTCGGCGAACAGCGCGGCATACTGACGAATGATCTGCGGCCAAGAGTAGTTCTTCTCGGTGAATGCGCGTCCGCGCTTACCGAGATTCAGCCGTAGAGCCGCGTCAGCAACCAGATCTCGCAGCACGGCTACGAATGCGTCCGCATCCTCCGGCGTGACGAGCGTGCCATTTTGGCCGTCCACGATTGCATCCGGAATTCCTTCCAAACGCGAGGCGACGACGGGCAGGCCGCTCGCCGAGGCTTCGATCGCGACGATGCCAAAGCCCTCGACGTTCCCGGGCACTCGGATGTTCGGCATGACGAATACGTCACTCGCGCCGAGGATATCCAGCAAGCGTGCGTCGCTCACGCTGCCCACCAACCAAACGCGATCGCTTTGCCCCACTTCCGCCGCAGCACGCACGATTTCGTCGCGTTCGGAGCCGACTCCGACGACGACATAGAGCACATTGGGCAGTTTCGGGAGCACGTGGCGCACGAACCAAGCGGCGCCTTTGCGCGGCACGAGCCGACCGACCGTGACCAGCGCGACGCGCCCTGAGCGCTTCTGCTCCAGCTCCGCATCGCGGTTCGCGCTGCGTGAGACCCGAAAATAGCGCTCGGGAACCCCAATCGGGATCGCGCACACGCGCGTGAAGCCGCGCGCTTCTGCGATTTGCTTCGTCGAAGCGCTGTTCGCGATGATTGAATCCGCGCGCAGGAACAGCCGCAGATACAGCTGGTAAAACCAAGGCGAGAAGGTCATGTCGAGGCCATGCACCGAAACAGCCACCCGTTTGCCGAAGAGGCGCGGCAGGAACCCGGCCACGCTCAGCATGGCATCTCCCAAATGAATCACGTCGTACCGATGCGCCGTGAGCGCGACCCGCCAAAACACGTACGGCAGAAACCAGACCAAGTGTTTCTGCGAACGCCCCAACGTGATGGTAGTCTTCGGTTCCGGAAAGCCCGTCAAAAGGCTGAAGCTAAGGCTTTCCATCCCGCCGATTTTGGGCGGATATTTGCGAGTGACGAACAATACGCGCATAGCCGAAAAGACACTCGAGGCCGCCCCGAGCAGCTACGACGAAAGTCGGAAGCGATAGCCAGAGCGACGAGCACGGCTCGATAGCACGTGAACGCCAATCTCGTAACTAGCCGTTGACGATTCGAGCACCCCGTGGAAGCTTGGCCGGCTTCGACGGCGCTTTATTCGTTCTCCATGACAATTTTGACGTTGGCCAAAGCTGCGGGCAGCGCGGTTAGGCGCTGGGGGCGCGAGAGCGGGGTTGTACTGCCACGCCCGGTCGCTCCAGTGTTGATCGCCGGTGCCTGGTCCTTGCTCGTGTTTGCCACGATCCTCTGGGTCTGGGGTTTGAATGCTCGCGTCTTGATCTCGCCGGATGAGGCGTTGAATCGTTTTTCGGCGGGGGTCATCGCCAAGCAATGGCGGCCCTTCCTCGCCCTGCCGTTCCCCGATCCCGAGGACATCGCGCACCCGCGTCATTGGGTGTCGATCGGCGAACGGGCGGTTCCGTCGTACGCCCCCGTCGCGATCTATGTATACGGGATATTGCTGCGCTTTCGGCTTTTGGGACACGTGTTGGTCGCCGCCTTGCCGGCCAGCGGTGCTGCGGCCCTCGTCTTGGGTACGGCGAGGCTGCTCCCAGACGATCGCAAATGGCTGTCCGCCTTCGTGCCGATGCTCGGCTTCCCGGCGCTGTATTGGCTGATGCGCCCTTGGATGAATCTCTCCGCTCTGCTGATCTGCGTGTGTTGGGCGTTCTTTTTTTGGAGCTCGTGGCAAGTCACTGGTCGGTCGCGTGATCTGACGATCGCCATCTTCGGTCTGGGTGCCGCGGCGGCGATTCGACCCGACTATGCTGCGTATTTGCTGCTCGTCACGTTGCTCTTCGCGCTGGCTGCCAGCCCGGCGCAATACAAGCGCATTACGGTCTTGGTGTTTGCGGCCGGGGCAAGCGCGGTCGCCCTCAATCTGTTCCTGAACTGGATAATCACGGGCAACCCGATGCTCGCGGCGTATCAGATCGTCGCCGCGCGTGACGAAGGTACGAGTGGTCCGGGCGGGCCACTCGGGTTGTTGCGCCAACTCCTAGTGCCGATGGGCGTGCCAACGCCGATGATGGCCCTCGGCTTCCTCCGCAAATATTGGCTGGCGATGGGGCCGATTGCGGGGTTGACCTTGGCGCAACTCGCCCTCGTGCCGATCTTGAGCTCTCGCCCTCGCTTGGTGCGCGTGCTGTACGGGCTCGGGTTGCTGGTGATGTTGTGCTTCGTGCTTTCGCACATGGATGAGAACCTGAACGGCGCGGCGGACCGCGTGAGTGCGGTTCACCACAGCATGCCGCGCTATTGGTCTCCGGTTTATTTGCTCGCGGCTCTGCCGCCGATCTTGTTCCTCGGCCGCTGTCAAAAACGCGGCGTGTTCGTGGCCGGGGTCGCCCTCGTCAGCGTGCTCGCGCTCGCCAGCGGCTATGAAATTGCTCGCCGAGAGGGCTCGTCGCTGGTCAAGCTCTACGAGTTTGCGCAGCGCTGGGGGCAGATTGTGCCCGCGCTCTCCGATAAGATCCCGCGCGAGGCGATGGTCTACAGCGGCACGCACGACAAGGTGCTGTGGCCGTACTTCCGCGTTGGAACCATGACGGAGCCCGAGCCCACCGCAAGTTCGATGCGTCGCGCTATCGACGCCAACCTACGAGTCTATCTATTCGAACCGCGATTTCCTCGCGCGCGCTTGAAGGTGTTGGAACGCGCTCTCCGGCGCAAGCGGCTCGCCATTGCCTCGATCGATCGGCGGGGTATCTTCGTCGTGACCCGCGCGCGACCCTGATTTTGCAATTCGAGCGCCGTTCGCTGTCAAAACGCCCGGACCAGATGTCTCGCCTCCGTAGCGCAATCAAGCCGATCGCTTCCACGCTGATCTTCGTCTGCATCGCGCTCTTCTTCTGGAAGGCATTCAGCCACAACTGGGCCGAGATCCGCGCTCATCATTTCGAGCTGAACTATCCGGTCTTGGCGCTCTCGGTCGTGGCCATCGCTGCGAGTTACCTTCCGGCCACCTATGGTTGGCACGTAGCAGTCAACTCCCTGTCGCCTGTCAACAAGGTCACTTTTGCGCAGAGCTTCGCGACCGTGAATACCAGCGGTTTGACGCGGTACGTGCCAGGGAAGGTTTGGAACCTCGCGCTGCAGATGTATTGGCTCACGCAACTGGGCATATCGAAGCCTTTGGTCGTGTACGTCAATCTGATCAACCTCTTCGTCGGCATCGTCACCGAGGTAATCCTCGGGTTCGGCTATTTGCTCCTCTCATCCGACAAGATCCCGCTCGCGACTTCGCTGTCGTTGCTCGTGGGTCTGCTCGTGCTCGATGCCTGCGTGATCGCTTTTCAATCGCAGATCTTCAACCTGCTCGGCGCGCTATTCAAGCGTGTGCTGAAGCGCGAGTTACCCCGCTGGGACGTGCCGGCGAAACTCATGTGGCGCTTGCACGTGATTCAGTTCGCGTCGTGTTTTGCGTTCGGTATCGGCGCCTACCTGCTGAGTGTGGGTTTGGGGTATGCGCTTTCGTTCCGCGATGCGTTGCTGATCATGGCCTCGCTACTGCTCTCTGAAGTAGGCGGGATTTTGGCTGTGCTGTCTCCTGGCGGGCTCGGCGTCCGCGAAGGAATCATGTACGCGATGTTGGCGGGTGCCTCGACCGCTGCACTCGCGCTGATTTTGCCGTTGGCCCTGCGAGCGACGACCATGGTCGTCGACGTACTGCTGGGATTGGTCGGCCTCAAGCTTCTGCGAAAGTTCGTGAAGTAGCCGGTCGATCTCGCCGCTGAACCCTTGAACCTGCTCGATGTTCAGCCCAAACTCCGCGAAAACGAGATGGTAAGCGATGGTGAACGTCCCAGCTACGAGCTCTGCCTCGTATGCTATCCCTTTTATCCTACGAAGGACTCTGGCAGGGGCGTCGATCGCTACCTCTACGAGTTGATCGAGAACCTGCGCGAGCTGCGCACGAACGTGCGAGTGCTCGAACAAGGTTCATCGGTAGGCGCATGGGCTGCGGGGCAGAAGCTGTGTCGCTTGGCGGCCGACCTACTTGCCACGAAGTCTGGCGTGTATCACGCGGTCACCACCATGGCCGGTGCAACCGCGATCCTGCTCGGGCGAGGCCCGGTGGTGGTGACGATTCACGACCTCCTGCCGTTCCAAGTCACGAGCTACAATCCCTCCTTCAAGAGCGCGTTCGCCCGAAAGTGCACGCAGATTTGCGTCGCACGAGCTGACGCGCTGATCGTGCCCTTTAGCGTCACGCGCGATGAGCTGATCGCATCGCACGGCGCGTCTGCCTCCAAGATTCACGTCGTCAACTACGGTGTGGACCACGCGACGTACTATCCGCGGCCTAAAGTCACGCGCAGTACGACGCGGGTACTGTATGTGGGTGAGGTGAGCCGCGCCAAGGGTGTAGATGTCTTGATCAACGCTTTCGCGAGTGTGAAGAAAACGCACCCGAACGCAGAGCTCGTCATTGGCGGCAAGGGTCGCGATCGCGCCGTGCTGGAGGCTTTGAGTCAATCGCTCGGGCTCAGCGCGCAATTCCTAGGTTTCGTTCCGGAGGCGGACCTGCCAGAGCTATACGCCTCGGCCGCAGTGATGGTCTTCCCGTCGCGGTACGGCTTCGGTCTTTCTTCGCTGGAGGCGATGGCCTGTGGCACGCCGGTCGTCGTGGCGAGAACGCTCGACGCGCCAGAATTCGTTTCCGACGCTGGGCTGCTCGTGACGCCCGGTGATGCCGACGAGCTGGCGAAGAGCATCGGGAGCATTCTGGCTGACTCGTCGCAGCGCGAGGAGCTATCGACGAAGGGCATCTCGCGCGCCGCACAATACTCGTGGGCGGCTACCGCCGAGAAAAACCGCGCGGTCTGTGACGCGATATTTGCGGCTCGGTGAGGTAAGGCACGTACTGAGGCGCGAGCCCGTCCGCGATCTGCGCTAGGTTGGCGCTCAGCGATGAAGCCGAGCGCAATTGCTGGTGCATGTTTCGTGATCGTGGGTTGCGCAGCAGCGCCGCGGGTGCCCGGCGGCGCGAGCGCATCGAGCGTCGCGAGTGCCGCGCGGACACCGAGCGTCCTGCCGTCGCGCGCGTCTGCGGATGTCGAACCACGCGCCTCGAAGGCGCCAGCGGCTATGCATGAAGCCACGTCGGCGAAGACGACTTCGCCGAACGCCGCTCCGCTCGAACTCTCGCTGACGCAACTCCTGTCCGTACCGGTTAGCGCGATCGGGTTGGGCGAGGGCACTCGGATTGGCGTGCTTGCCGACAGCCCGTACGTCGGTGACGCCCGCGGTTTGCGGGCGCTACCACTGCCCGCGAGCTTGCGGCCCAAGCCCTCCGAGAGCGACGCTCTCGGCATCTTTTTCGGTCGCGACAACGAACCTCGCATCATGGGTAGTCGCCGCGGCGAAAAGGGAGAACGAGCCGTGTATCTTCGCCACTTGCCGAATGGCTGGCGCGATGGACGTGAGGAAATCGGTCAGCTCGGCGGAGCAGCGCCGGGAGGACTGTGGGGCGTATTGGGCTCAGCGGATCCGGAGCTCGTGTGTCGCGTCGATGCGGTCTGCATCATCAAGCGCAACTCAGGCTGGACCACTGCGCCTGCAGGGGCAGTCAAGCGATCTATCACCCTTCAGGATGGAGTGCTGTGGGGGCTGGAAGCGGGTGGTATCTCTGGCATCGACGCGCAGGGTTGGGCCCTGGCTATCCCGGCTCCGAGCTGGTCCGAGCCCCGTGCATTCTGGGCGACACGCGGCGAGGCCTGGGTGAGCACCGCCAGCGAGCTCTTTCACTATCGCGACGGAAAGTGGGCAACCGTGACCTCTCCGGTTGGTGTCGCGACATCGTTTTGGGGGGCTCGCTCCGACTCGGTCTGGGTGGTCGGCAGCACCGGGGCGGCGCACTTCGACGGGCAGGGATTTCGCCCAGTGGCAATTGCCGGACCGTTGCAGGTCGTGCGAGGCCGCAGCGACGCCGAGCTGTATTTCGGCGGAGAAAAAGGGCTGTTTCGCGCGCAGCTTCCGGCTGTCGCCCACGAGTGAAGCTGTCGGCGAGCAGCTCGCGAACTCATGCAGTTGCGCGCGCGCGGGTCCTTCGCCATACTTCCGGAAGCCCCCGCCCGCAGTGGGCTCACGCGAGGAGATGCCATGGACGATCGCAAAAATACCGCCGATGTTCGTGTTCACTCGCGTGCCGCGCGCCGTCAGTAACGGTGCTCGCCCGCGAGATCTGCGCGTGCGCTCACGCGCTCGAGCGTAACTAGCGTTCGACCTCGTCGAAAGCTCATCGCTCGAGCGATGAAGCGTGCACATCCGTCGTTCGACCACGGGGCGGTCGCGACGTTGCGCGGGAATGCGCCGGTGCGCGCTTTCCGCGGCCCAGCCATCGCTGTTTACGGGGATTATCATGGATTTCGAGAGAAGTGAGTCGCTGAGCCGACTCGGATTCAGTGCGTTTTTTCAGTCTCAGTTACAGGCCCTTTCGACGTCGGATCGAGCATCGCCGGAAACGTCGGTGGCGCGGGTATTGTCGGAGGAGCGCGGGCAATACTTGATTTCGGATGGTCAGCACACGCGACCGGCGATCCTCGCAGGGCGACTCGGTCACGCTGACGTGCGAGCCTGCGTTGGCGACTTCGTGATGTTCGAGCACCAGCACGGAACTCTTGCGCGCATCAGGCACGTTTTCGCACGAAGTAGTTTGTTCCAGCGTCGGCTTCCAGGAGGGACATCGGCGGCGCAGTTGATCGCAGCCAACGTAGACCTCGCGGTGGTGGTGTGCGCGCTGGCACCCGATGACGCCGACCCTCACGCTCACGGTCACGGGCTCAATCCGCGGCGTATCGAGCGCTATTTGCGGGCCATTCGTGACGCGCCGGCTCGGGCCTTGGTGGTCTTGAACAAGGCCGACCTATCGCCGTCGGCGATGCTCCATGTCCAGCGCCTACGTGACGAACTTCGCGGCGTGCGCGTGTTGCTGGCTAGTGCCGAAGATGGAGCGGGGCTGGCAGAGCTAGAGAGCGAACTCGTTCCCGGGGCTACCGCGGTTCTGGTCGGATCCTCGGGCGTGGGAAAATCCAGCCTGACCAACCGGCTGCTTCGGTCTCCCGTGCAAGCGGTGAGCGCTGTTCGCGCCGCAGATACTCGCGGGAGGCACACGACTACCGCGCGCCAGCTGTTCGCGCTTCCCGGCGGAGCGCTCTTGCTCGACACGCCGGGGATGCGCGAATTCGCCCTGTTTGCAGATCACGGCACCGAGTTGGAGAGCAGCGGATTTGCCGAGATCGATGCGCTAGCTCCCGAGTGTCGCTTTCGCGATTGCCGTCATCGAAATGAGCCCGGGTGTGCGGTCTTGGCCGCACTCGCGCAGGGCGAGATTGCAGGCGAACGCTTGGAACAGGCCCACAAGTTCGAGCGCGAACTCTCATGGCAGCAGGGGCGTCACGATCCACGTCGACAGCGCGAAATGCGAGCGCTCTATCGCGTGCGCACTCGCTCACAGCGAGCCGAGGAAAAGCAACGTCGGCGCGGCTAGAGCGTTTGGCGTGTTTCGCTCGGTTCGGCCAAGAGCAGCCGATTTTTAGGCGTGATCGTCGCGGGAATGGTTTGCGTGTGCACGCTGAAGCCGTGCGCACGCAGCCGTGCCGCGCGCGTTACGTCGATGGCCAAGCCGGGATCGAGCCAACCCGCGAGGCCACCTAGGTCGCCACTGACCGTTTCATGGCAGCAAGGCAGCACCGCTGTGCGCGTTCCCGTGGCGATCGCTCGAGTCAAGACGTCATCGGTGAGCGAGCCGCAGGCATGACAAGAAACGAGCAAATCGCCCGCTCCCAGTTCGACGCCCGAGATCATTCCTTGCACGAGTTCGACGCGGCCGGCCAGACGCGGCCAAGCCTGTGCGAAGCAATCCCGCAACCGGAACGCGCTCTGCGGGAGTCGCGTATCGACTGCCAACGCCGAGGGTGACGTATCGTCGAGCAAGAGCAGAATTTGGGCGAGCAGCCCATGCCCGCAGGCGAGATCGATCACCCGGCCGCCACGGAAGCGACGGCGAGTGCGGCGTGCAACCTCCCAGGCCTCGTACAATTCCTTGCGCGCCAGGCACTCGGTCTCGCAAACCGCCCGCGCGACGCGATGAAATAGGGTATCACCAACGAATCGGCCCAAATCACGGCGTGTGAGCTTGGAGCGGCTGCTGGGATCGAAGCTCATCGTTTGGAGCGTAGCATCGAGTGCGTTCGTGGACGTTCAGGTCGGTCAGGGTGCGTGCGGCGGCGCAAAGTGCGGGATCCACCGCGACGAGGCCTTATCCTCTAGGGAATTGAGCCGCTCATTTCGGCTCGCGCGGGCTTGGACCGCTCGAGAAGGGTTCGACATGCGCGGTTACGTTGCGGCATCGGTTTCATTGCTCGTCTGTCTAGCCGCCATCGGCTGCAGCGGAGAGCCTGACCACGGGCCGTTCTTGGGGGCCGGCGGAGGCAACGCACGGGCCGGGAGCGGCTCGGTCGCTAGCGCCGGCAAAGGTGGGGGTTACCCTAGCCAAGGCGGGGAGAGCAATGCCGGCGATGCCGGTTCGGCAGGGACGTTGGACGAGGGCGGAAGTGCGGGCACCGTCGAAGCCATGGCCGGCGCGGACACGGGCGGCGCGGCAACAAACGGAGGGAGCGGCGGCGCGGCAGCAAACGGAGGGAGCGGCGGCGCGCCTCCCGTACTGACGGCACCCGCGGCGCCGAGCGAACTCGTCTTGCAAGTGCTGGGCGATAGTTCGGTGCAGTTGAGCTGGTCCGACAACGCCAGCAATGAATCCGCCTACGATCTGTATTGGTCGACCAGCGCCGTAAAACCCAATGCCCCGAACACCACCCTAGGGAGTGATGTAGTGTCGGCAGTCGCCGATGGGTTGAGCGCTGGGCAAGACTACTACTTTTGGGTCGAGGCGCGTAACGACGTGGGGTCGAGCGCGGCCATCACGGGCAGTGCGACGCCGCTGCCCGTTCCCGCGCAGCCAACCGGCCTGAGCATCGCGGCTGGAGCTACCGACGCGGCGTTGACTTGGACCGATGCAGCCAACGACGAGACCGGCTACCGCATCTACTTTGCGACTACGAACACCCAGCCGGCTCTGGCCCGCTACGAATTGCCGGCGAATACGACGCAGTTCACCGTCCCGGTTGCGGATATTACGCCCTACACGAAGTACTTCTACTGGGTCGTCGCATACAACGAGATCGGCAACAGCGCGCCTGCGACCGCATCGGCCACGACCGGCGTTCTCCCGGTCGCGCCGAGCAGTGTGGCGGTAGACCCCGACGCCAGTGTTTGGAACGTGCAAGTGTCGTGGATCGACAATTCGACCAACACTGCCCAATACAATATCTATTGGTCGACCGACGATACGATGCCCGCGCAGCCAGGGGCAACGGTGTCGGGCAATGAACTCAGCTACAAGATGACCCAGAAGTACGGCGATCAAACCTACCGTTTCTGGGTCCAGTCAGAGAACGCGATCGGCAAGAGCGATTTCACCAAGGGCGTCGCCAGCAAGAAAACCTACGACTTGGTGTGGACCGATCTCTACTACGATCTGACCGCGAACACGATCCGGCAGGCGGTTCAAGATACGTTCGGTTTGCTCACCGATCCCGCGCCAACAGGAGCGAGTACTGCGCTTTGGGGTTACCACTCCAGCAACCAGGCCGTGACGGGCACGGCTTCGTCGCTGACTCCCGGCATCACCTGGAACGTTGCCAACGAAGCAATCGATACCACGGTGACTCAATACTTCTTGGCTGAAGCGCGTACGCCGCTTGGGTCTCAGTTTTCGGTCCGTAGTCTGGTGCCGCCGACGCCGATCGCGGGGTTCAATGCGACGGCGAACAATTTGACCGCGGTGCTGTCGTGGTCGGCTTCGAGTAACGTTCAGACGTACCAGCTCTATCGAGCCACGGGGACTCCTTCGACCCCAGCCGTGTTCGCAGATGCGAAGCTATATTCATCGCCCACGAGCGCCCCATCGGCGGGTTCGCCGATTACGATCACCGATTTGAACCCGGGGACACCGTACAGCTTTTGGGTGCGGGCGGTCGGCACGGGCATCAACGGCACGGGCCTTCCCAGCGTGTTCGCCAGCAATACGGTGACCATCCCTGGAACGTATGTCGGACCGAACCTGGCATTGGGCAAGAACGCGGTCGCCTCGAGCGCTACCGCTGATGTTGCCAGTCGAGCGATCGACGGCAACACGGGGACGCGTTGGCAAGCCAACGTGAACACCGCGAACGAATGGATCTACGTTAACCTCGGCGACGGAGTGACCGCGAACTTCACGCACGTGAAACTGGTCTGGCACAACGCTTACGCCAAGACGTTCGACATCGAAGTCTGCCCCGCCAACTGCGACGACGCCGAGCCCAATAACCCCACCAATTGGGCATGGCAGCTCGCTTACACCACGCCCAGCGCTCAAACGCTGACCGGCTTCCCGAACTACCAGATGGTGCAATTGACGACGCCCATTGCCGGGCAATTCATTCGCATGAAGGCGAAGACACTCGTCGGAACGGCCGCGGCCTCGTTGTGGGAGTTTGAGGTCTTCAGCGCGCCGTAGCGCGCACTGTCGCGGACACTACCAAGCAATCGCTTTTTCGTCGCGAAAGAAGCCGCCATTGGCTGCGGAATCGCCGCTCAGGGCTGCGGCCCAGGCGATGCCGCTCGCTCCTTCCGCCAAGCTACGAGGAGCAGAGCTGCCGCCCATGCGAGTTTTCACCCAGCCTGGGCAGACGGCATTCACACGACGTGAACTCCCCGATAGCTCGCGCCCGAGCACACGGGTAAACGCATTCATCAGTGCCTTCGAGACGCCGTAAGCGTTGCTAGGAAACCCCGCCGCGGAGTGCGTGCCGTGCGCGACTGCGCTCACGAACTCGTTCGCGATTTCTTCGATTTGCGCGCGCGTGAGCGTGTCCGACATTAGACGCTTTTGGAGCGCAGCCGAGAAATTCGAAAGCTCTCCCATGCCGCTCGAGACCATCACGATGGTAGCATCATGTGCGAGTCGACCGAACAGCGCATCCGTCACCCGCACCGCGCCGCGGTAGTTGTTGTCGAGGGTCTTTGCCGCCACCTCCGCGTCGAAACCTCTCATGCTGGCACCGGCATTGTTCACCAGTGCGGAGATCTGCGGCCCTTCCGCGACGCGGTCCGCGAATGCTTGGATGGTTGACGGCTCGGTGACGTCTAGCACCGCTGCCTGGACGTCAAGACCTTCGGCTTGTAGCTCTCTTGCCGCTTGATTCGCGCTGTCGCGGTCGCGTCCGGTGAGCCACACGCGGTAGCCGCGACGCGCGAGGATTTTGGCGGTTTCGAGGCCGAGCCCGCGGTTCGCTCCCGTAACGACTGCTATTGGCATGCGACTATGCTTGCGGTTGCCTGTGCCAGACCGCAAGTGCGATGCACGTGATTAGCGGCCGATCAGCTTGAGCCCGAAGAAAATCAACAGCGCGCCGCCCAAACCGCCGCCGAATAGCAGGTAGAGCAGCGACCAACCAGCAGCGAGTACGGGCGGGGCGGCGACGATAGCTTCTGTGATCATGACGGACTCCTCGTTGTCGGTTAGATTCGGGCGCCTGCGATGCATGCGCTCGCGTGGTTTTGACCAAAGCAAGGAGCCTGCCAACCTTTGGGTATCGAGTCCGACCCCCAGCCCGACGCGCGCGTTGCGCCACCGCTCGCGTCGCTCGGTCATACGGGTGCGCTGATTGGCGTGATGCTCGCGGTCGCCGTTACCGGGACGATAATGACGCAAACGGGGACCAACCCAGAGTTGCCTCAGGCTCACACGGGCCTGCCGATAGCGCGCGTTTGGCTGCAATATTTACCGCTTTTATCTGTGAGTGCCCTGCTCGTGTCGTACGTCGCGCGGCTCTTTCGTCCGCGCAACGTTTTACCTGAGCTCTTGGGGCGGTTGTGGCGTGGCCCGACAGATCTCCTCGTCGACGTGCTCTATGCACTCCTGACCTTCACATTGATCGTCGTCCTCGAAACACTGATGCGCCCGCTATTCGCGGGGCGGAACGCCGCGGTCTCGCCGTTGCTACCGAGCACGGAGGCGGAGCGCCTCACTTGGTGGCTCGTTGCTTCAGTGGTGGGCTTTTGCGAGGAGGTCGTGTATCGCGGCTATCTGCAGACGCAGCTGAGCGCGTTCACACGCAGCTCAGCGTGGGGCATCCTGCTGCAAGCATTGCTCTTCGGGCTCGCGCACCTCGACCAAGGCGCCGGTAGTGCGCTCAGAATCGGTGGCTACGGCTTGCTGCTGGGCATACTTGCTCGACAACGCGCAAGCCTATTGCCCGGGATCGTGTGTCACGTTGGTCTCGATCTCGCTGCAGGTTTGCTGCCGTAGGCGAGCATGCATGATGCGCTGGACGGCTAACGCGCGTAGTCGGGCGCGATCAAGTCGTGGGACCCGTTCGTTGCTCGAGGTTTCGCTCGAACCTGTGCAGGTTTGTTCTTCACCGTGGGACTCGCTACGACGGTGCTAGACGGCTGTACGCGCGGTAGTGGCGGTTGAACGCTAGCTCCCGAGGAGGCCTGAAGCGGAGGTTCCGCTGGCGCGGGCGTCGACGCTTCCAAGGGAACGTGTGCGTTCGAAGGCGGCGTGAGTTGCACGAGGCCCGCACTCGCTGCGTGACTTCCTCGGTCTTGTCCGCGCGAGCTCTGGAGCACGAACAGCGAGCCGATCAAACCGATCCCAACGACGCCGGCCGCTATCCAAGGACGCCGCTTGGCTGGTGGGGCAAGGAGCTCAGCAGGAAGCTCGTCTCCCGGCCGCAGCGTGGGGATGTAGCTCACACGCGAATCGTCTCGGTGTTCCTCGCTAGCACTCGTATCGACCGAAACAGCACGCAGAGAACTCGCACTTTGTGCTGTTGCACCGACCCGAGCCAGTGAACGCGCGGCAGCGATGCGCGTGTCGCTTTCCTGCTCGACACGACGCAGCGCTTCGCGCTTGGCGAGCGCGCGTTCGGCGCAGGTGGCAGTCATGAACGCTTCGACCTCGGCGTCGATACCGACGGCAAATGCCTCGGGAACGGCGCGCTGCAACGCCAGGCGCATCTCGTCCGCCGAGGCCCAACGCTGTTCGCGGTTCTTCTCCAACGCGCGCATCACTACCGCTTCGAGCGTGCGTGAATAGCCCGGTTTGAGCAAAGAAGGTCGCGCTGCGGGATCGTCGCTCGTGATGCTGTGAAGCACCCCGATCGACTTGTGGTTCTTGAAAGGGTGATGACCGCTGGTCATCAAATGCAACATGATTCCAGCAGAGAAGACGTCCGCGCGTCGGTCGACTGGATTGCCCAGGATTTGCTCCGGCGCCATGTACGCGAACTTGCCTTTGATCTCGCCCGTGCTGGTCGAGTTCACCTGTTGATTCATCGCTTTGGCGATGCCGAAGTCGACCAGTTTGGCCACGCCGCTGTAGCTGACCAAAACGTTGTGCGGCGATACGTCGCGATGGACTACGCCCAGTGATGCTCCAGTTACGTCATTGAGGTCATGCGCTGCCTGCAACCCGCGCAGCATCTGACCGATCAGGTTGACCGCAACCAACAGCGGAATGCCGTCCGCTGCTTCGAGATGCGACAATAGGTAGCTGAGCGGCTCGCCGTCGACCCACTCCATCACGAGATAGAGCGTGCCCTGGTCCTCTCCGAGTTCGATGGTTTGAACCACGTTCGGGTGCTGT
>Ga0164241_10001511_pt1 | contig 28320 bp, 32 predicted proteins | sample OricomyardsoilBY_FD_108780 | JGI IMG/M metagenome (GOLD analysis project Ga0164241, IMG submission 108780) | Backyard soil microbial communities from Emeryville, California, USA - Original compost - Back yard soil (BY) | ecosystem: Environmental > Terrestrial > Soil > Unclassified | place: USA... | reverse complement strand
GAAAGACTGACCGCTCAGGGGAGCGGCAGATTCTCCTGATCTTCCTTGCGCTTGCGGTTCTCGGCGCGCGACTGGGCCGCGGCCTGGCCGAAACAGCCGGTCCCGCCGCCCGGTCCCACCGCCGAACAGCTGCCGATCCCGGCGCCGCCCACGGTCAGCGAATCCTTCTGGCGCACCGCCCAGCTCTCATTCTGCGGCTTCACTTCGGCTTCGCGCAGATCCTGCGGGATGCGGTAGCGCTCGGCCTCGTCGAGGCGGCGGCAGACGACGATCTCTTCGCCATTGGTGTTGGTCGGGCATTTGTCCTTGCCATAGATCAGCAGAACGCCGGGCTGCGAGGATTGGGCGAGCGCTGGTACGGCCCAGAGCAGGGGCGCCGCCGCCAGCGCCGCAAAGGTGATTTTCTTGATCATGGCCCGACTCCCTGGCGCCTCTCACGGCACCTCTAGCATCAGAAGGCTGAACGCCCGACTCGCAAATCCGTTTCGGCTTCAGAATCGTTTCGATAAGGCGATCGCCGCCCTGCAGCCCATCCGGATAAGTCCCGACATCAGCGGATAGGCCGGCGCATGTTCGGCGCCCGATGCCATCGCGGTGTCGAGATGCTCGAGCTCCTCGGCGCGGAACTCGGCGACCGCATCGCTCAATTCGGGGTCCGACGCGCCCAATTCGTCGAGCTGCTGGCGGTAATGCCGGTCGATCTCGGTCTCGACCGCGGCGGTGCAGGCCATCGCGGCTTCGGAGCCGATCGCGGCAGTCGCGGCGCCCAGCGCAAAGCCCGCGACGCTCCACAGCGGTTGCAGCGCAGTGGGGCGCACGCCGCGCCGCGCCGCCATCTTGTCGAAAAAGGCGCGGTGGCGCGCTTCCTGCGCCGCCATTCCCGCGACGAGCCGTGCGGCGGGGCTGCGGTCGCCCATCACCGCGAGCTGCCCTGCATAGATCCGCGTCGCGCCATATTCGCCGGCCTGATCCACCCGGATCATGCTGTGGGTGCGTTCGCGCGCGTCGCCGGGCTTCCAGCTCATCCGCGGGGTCGCTTGAACAGCAGCAGCGCGAAGATCGCAGTGGCGCCGCTGAGCGAGACAATCGCGTTCCATCCGGCGAGCGAGATGCCGAGCAAGGACCATTGCGCCAGGTCGCATCGGATCATCGGGCCGTGTCGGATCTTGTCGATGATATCGAGGCCGGACATGCCCGAGTCGAGGCCGGCGGTGCAGGGAGTGAATCCTGGCCACCAATGATATTCGACCCCGGCATGGAGCACGCCGATCACGCCGCTGGTAGCGATCAGCAGCGCGGCGACGGCCACCAGCGCAGTCGCGCCCATTCGGTTGGGCACCGCAAAGGCAAGCGCGGCGACGGCGATGGCGGCATAATGCGGCCAGCGCTGCCACATGCACATCTCGCACGGGATCAGTCCGCCAATATATTGCGAACCCAGCGCACCCGCCATCAGCGCGAGCGGCGCGAGCAGCGCGAGCCAGCGCGCTTTGGTCAGGCCGTCCATTCCGCGCACGGCGTTACTTGGCCGGCCGCTGCTGCGCGACGCCGCGCGGCGCCGGCCCGAGGCGAGCGATCGTATCGAGCGCGTATTGGAGCTGGAAGTCTACCACGCCCTTGGCCTTGAGCTGGTCGGGCGTCGCCGAGAAGCGCGGATCGTCCTTGGTGTCTTCCTCCAGCAGCTTGTCATCGACATTGGCGGTGTTGATCAAATGGCGCCGCAGATCGGCTTCGCGCAGCACCGGGCGCGATTTGTAATCGGGATCCGACAGCTGCGGCACGGCGAGATCGGGGCGGATGCCGCCTTCCTGCACCGAATGGCCCGACGGGGTGTAATAGCGCGCGGTGGTGAGGCGCAGCGCGGCGCGGTCGCCCATCGGCAGGATCGACTGGACCGAGCCCTTGCCGAAGCTGCGCTCGCCCATGACGATGGCGCGGTGATGGTCCTGGAGCGCGCCGGCGACGATCTCGGACGCCGAAGCGGTGCCCGAATCGACCAGCACGATCACCGGCAGCCCGCGCGCGAGGTCGCCCGGAACCATCGATTCGGCATAATAGCGCTCGATATCGTTCTTCTCGCGCCCGCGCTGCGAGACGATCTCGCCATGGCTGAGGAACACGTCCGACACGCCGATCGCTTCGCTGAGCAGCCCGCCCCCATTCTGGCGAAGATCGATGACATAGCCGAGCGGCGGATGGCCGAGCTGCTTCTCGATCGCGGCGATCGCGGCGCGCGTGTCCGCCGTCGTGGTCGCGGTGAAGGTGTTGATGTTGATATAGCCGACATTGCCGCGGACTTCCCACTTCACCGGCTTTTGCGTGATCGTCTCGCGCACCAGCGTGAAGGTCAGCGGCTTGTCCGCGCCGGGGCGGACGATGGTGAGGGTGATCGAAGTGCCGGGCTTGCCGCGCATCTGCTCGATCGCCTCGTCGAGCGTGCCGCCGACGATGAACTTGCCGTCGAGATGGGTGATATAGTCGCCCGACTTGATCCCGGCGCGCGCCGCCGGAGTATCTTCGGTCGGAGCGATCACCTGGACCGCGCCGTCCTTCATCGTCACGGTCAGGCCGAGCCCGCCATAATTGCCGTCGGTCTGGATCTTGAGGTTGTCGTAGTCGAGCCCGTCCTCATAGCTCGAATGCGGATCGAGCGCGGAAAGCATTCCCTGGATCGCGCCCTTGACCAGCGTCTTGTCGTCGACCTTGTCGACATAATCGGCCTTCACCCGCGTGAAGACCTCCATAAAGACTTCGAGCTCGCGGTAGCTGGAGGTGTCGACCGCGGCCATCGCGCCGGTGGCGACGGGTACGAGCGCAAGCGCGCCGACGGCGGCAGTGACCTGAAGAACCGAACGAAGCAGCATTGAATGGTCTTTCCGATGGATACGCTGGGACTGTGTTAGTCAAGAATAGCGGCTTTTGCGGGGCGGAGCAAAGGGTGTGAACGACAGTGTCGCGCCGTGGGACGGGGCGGTGCGGCGTTAATCCAGCAGCCCGGTAAGATCCATCGGGCGGCCCTTGCGGCGCAATTCCACCGTGACTCGGGGCAGCACCGTGCCGGCATGGCCGACCGTCTGGCCCTGCGTCACCGCCTTGCCCTTGCGGACCGTCACATCGGCGAGCCCGGTGATGAGCGTGGTCCAGCCATTGCCGTGATCGACGATGACGATCCCGCCATAGTCGCGGAACCCCTGGGCATAGAGGATCTTGCCCGGTGCCGGCGCGACCGCCGCCGCATTGCCCGGAGGCGCGAAGGTGAGACCGCGCGCACGCACGCCGGTCGCCGACAGCTCGCCAAACCCCATGACGACCGGTCCCCGCACCGGCAGCAGATAGGGCGGACCCAGCCCCGAGCGGCGCGCCGGTGCGGCGGCGGCGGTCTCGCCCGGCTGGGGCGGGCGGGGAAGCGGGCCGGGGAGCGCGGCGAGATCGGTCTGGAGCTCGGCGGCCTCGCCCATCGTCTCCATCTGATCGACAATGTCGCGCGCCTGTTCGCCCATCGCCAGCGCCTTGTCCGACTCGACCAGCGCGCTTCTGTCGAGTTCGGCCGAACGCAGCCGGTGCTCGGCCTCGAGCCGGACCAGCCCGATCCGCTCGTCCTCGAGCCGCTGGCGGCTGTCGCGAAGCGCGGTCACCGCGCCCTCGGCATCGGCGCGGAGCTTGCGGATGCGGTTAAGTTCGCCGCGGACATCGGCGGTGCGCGCCTCGACCACGGGCAGCACCGTGCCCAGCACCGCGCGGACATGGACCATGTCCTCGGTCGAACCCGGCTGGACCAGCCCGAGCGCGGCGGGGCGGCGCGCCATCGATTGCAGCGCCGCGATCAGCCGCATGATCGGCCCCTGCCGCTCGGCGACGCGAGTGCGCTGCGTCGCGAGCTGGCGATCGACAATGCCGATGCGGGCGCGGGCGGCGGCGATATCGGCTTCGGCGGCCTTGATCCGTTCGGCGGCGGCGGCCTCCTGTTGGCGGGCCTGCGCGGCCTGATCGCGCTCCGAGGCGGCCTGGCGCTCGAGCTGGGCGCTGCGGGCTTTAGCCTGTTCGGAAGCGGTGCTGGCCTCCTTGAGGCGGCCCTGCTGCTCCTCGAGTGTCGGCACCTGCGCACCGGCAAGGCTGCCCAGCACGAGCATCGCCGCGAGCGTACCGCCAATGACCAGGCTGCGCAGGGGACCCATGGCCTTACCCTTCGCGATGATAGGGGTGGTTGGCAAGAATCGAGACGGCGCGCCACAATTGCTCGGTCAGCATCGCGCGCGCCATCAGATGCGGCCAAGTCGCGCGGCCGAAGGAAAGGAGCAGGTCCGCCCCCGCACGCTGCGCATCGTCGAACCCGTCCGCCGCGCCGATCATGAAGCGCACCTCGCGCACCCCGTCGTCGCGCCAGGCGCCGAGGCGTTCGGCGAGGACGCGCGAGGGAAGATTCTCGCCGGTCTCATCAAGCAGGATGATGCGGGTGCCGGGCGCGACATCGGGAATCTTGCCCCCGGTATCGGGCAGTTCGCTGACCTTCGTTGGCCAGCTCACGCGCTTCAGATAGCGTTCGACCAGTTCAGCCTCGGGCCCGCGCCCGATCCGTCCGCGCGCGACGATATGGAGCAGCATTCGGGGCTACTCCGTTCGAGAGTCAGGCGCTGCCGGTGTCCCCGAACGCCCACATGCGCTCGAGATTGTAGAAGCTGCGCACTTCGGGGCGGAAGAGGTGGACGATCACGTCGCCCGCGTCGATCAGCACCCAATCGGCGGTCGGCAGGCCCTCGATGCGCGCCGAGCGGCCGAACTCGGCCTTGATCTTCTCGGCGAGCTTGTTCGCCATCGACGCGACTTGCCGGGTCGAGCGCCCGGAGGCGACGACCATGTAATCGGCGATGCTGCTCTTGCCGGCGAGCGGGATCGAGACGGTCTCGACCGCCTGATCGTCGTCGAGCGACGCCAGCACGAGCTTGTGCAACGCCTCGACATTATCAGAGCCGGGCGAACGCAGCACATGGGGTTGAGTGGCCAAAATAACTCCTAAGGGGTCGAGTCTGTGCGATGGTGGGTTGGAGACGGTGTCTGCTTTCCCATCAAAGCGTTTGCTTTGATTCGGAGTCGCGAAACGCCGGTGCCAGGCAGGGTCGGCAGCCCGAAGGCGCGTTGCCGACGTCGGATCGGGGCGGAAGCGCAACAGCACGAGTGCCGGCAATCTCCATCGCGTCCAGTTTTTTGCCTGACCTGCGGGCCGCACAAAGCGCCGCAGCCAACTCATCGCAGGACTTGCGTGAGCCTGCCGCTCATAACCCGGACGCGCGATTACCGCAATCGGAACCTGCCGCGCGATATCGCGCCAGCGGCGCCATTCGTGGAACTGCGCCAGATTGTCCGCGCCCATCAGCCAGATGAAGCGGTGGCGTGGGTAGAGGCGGGGGATGCGAGTCAGCGTATCGACGGTATAGCGGGTCTTGAGGCGCTTCTCGATCGCCGTCACGCGAATCGGCGCGTGCCTGGCCACCGTGCGCGCCGAGGCCATGCGCGCTTCGAACGGCGCCATGCCCTTGGCCGGCTTGAGCGGATTGCCGGGCGAGACCAGCCACCACACTTCGTCGAGCCCCAGCGCCCGGATCGCATGGATCGAAAGCGCGCGGTGGCCCGAATGCGCCGGGTTGAACGAGCCGCCGAGGAGGCCGATGCGTTTCATATAAAGCGCCGCCAGTCGCGGGCGGCATGCACGACACGCGAAATCCGAATCGCGCGCGAGGTTACCCGATAAAGCAAGATATAGGGCGTGTCGGCGACGCGCCATTTGCGCAGATTGCTCTCTTCGATCGCTTCCCCTGCTTCCGGATGAGATTGCAGGAATTGGCCTGCGGCAACCGCGCGTTCGATCACGCGCTGGGCATGGGCTGCCTCGCGCAAACGATAATAGGCATCGATTTCCGCGAAATCAGATTGTGCGGCCCTGGACCAGAGGACGGGCTTCATGCAGCGTCGGCAGTTTGCCCGAGCGTTTTAACCCACGCCTCCATTTGTTCCTGCGTCAGATATTCGCCACGGTCGATCGCGTCTTCGCCTTCCTGAATGAAGGCGAAGAACTCGCTCTCCTCCTTTACGTAGCGAGCGACCGCCTTCGCCACGAGCCAGGAGCGGGAGCGCTCATAGTAATCGCCTAATCTGTCGAGACCCATGAGCGTCTCGTCGTCGATCCGCGCTGTTACGACCGATGTCTTCTTCATGAATCTCTATGTATCATTTGTATACATACGACTCAAGGCCGCACCTGCCCCGTCCCGCGCACCACCCATTTGTACGTCGTCAGCCCCTCGAGCGCCACCGGGCCGCGGGCGTGGAGACGACCGGTGGAGATGCCGATCTCGGCGCCAAGGCCGAACTCGCCGCCGTCCGCGAATTGCGTCGAGGCGTTCCACAGCACGATCGCGCTATCCACTTGCGCGAGGAAGCGTTCGGCCGCGGCGGCGTCCTCGGTGACGATCGCGTCGGTATGGTGCGATCCGTGCGCGGCGATATGCGCCATCGCGCCGTCGACGCCGTCGACTCGCTTCACCGCGAGGATCGCTTCGAGATATTCGGTGTCCCAGTCTTCGCCGGCGACATCGCGCGTGCGGGGTTCGATCGCGCGAATATCGTCGCCGCCACGGAGCTCGCAGCCTGCATCGGCGAGCGTGGCGAGGATCGGCGCGGGATCGGTGAAATCCCTGTCGATCAGCAGCGTTTCGGCGGCGCCGCAAATGCCGGTACGGCGCATCTTGGCATTGAGCGCGATCGCGCGCGCCATCCCGGGATCGGCGGCGGCGTGGATGAAGACATGGTTGATCCCGTCGAGATGCGCGAGCACCGGCACGCGCGCCTCGGCCTGGACGCGGGCGACCAGGCTCTTGCCCCCGCGCGGGACGATCATGTCGATGGCGCCCTCGGCCTGGAGCATCGCGCCCACCGCCGCGCGGTCGGTGACCTGGACCAGCTGGATCGCATCGGCGAGGTCGCCCAAGCCCCGGGCAAGTGCCGCATGGATCGCGCGGTTGCTGCGGATCGCTTCGCTGCCCCCGCGCAGGATCGCGGCATTGCCTGACATGAAGCAGAGCGCGCCCGCATCGGCGGTCACATTGGGACGGCTTTCATAGATGATGCCGATCACCCCGATGGGGATGCGCACCCGCGTGAGCACCAGCCCGTTGGGCCGGACGGATCGCTCGATCACTTCGCCCACCGGATCGGCGAGCGCCGCGACCGCCTCGACTCCCGCCGCCATCGCCTCCACGCGCCCGGCATCGAGCAGCAACCGGTCGAGCAAGGCGGGCGACAGCCCGTTCGCCGCGCCCGCCGCCATATCCTCGGCATTGGCGGCGACGATCGCGTCGCTGTCGTCGCGGATCGCCCTCGCCGCGGAGATCAGCGCGCGCGACTTGGCGGCGCTGTCCATTCCCGCAAGCCGCAGCGACGCCGCCCGCGCCCGCGCGGCCAGCTCTGCGATCAGCGAGACGGATTCGATCCCCGACATGGCCGCCCCGCTAGCACGGCGTCCGCGAATCGGGTAGCGAAAGCGCCATGGGGGAATTCGAAGCAGCGGGCGAACTGGTCACCGGCGCACTGCTCGGCCGGGCGATGGAGCCGTCGGCCGGGGAGGGCAGTGGTGGGAGCCATATCTGCCTCAATTGCGGCACCGCGCTGATCGGCCCGCATTGCCACCGGTGCGGCCAATCGGGGCATGTCCATCGCTCGCTGAGCGGCATGGGGCACGACATCGTTCATGGCGTCTTCCATTTCGACGGCAAGTTCTGGCGGACGCTGCCGCTCCTGACCTGGCGGCCGGGCGACCTGACGCGGCGCTATATCCATGGCGAGCGGGCGCGGTTCGTGTCGCCGGTGGCGCTGTTCCTGTTCTCGATCTTCGCGATGTTCGCAGTGTTTTCCTGGGCAGGGATCAGCGCGCCGACCGATATCGAGGCCAATCTCAACACCCCCGCCGCGGTCCAGCAGGCAATCAAGACGGCGCAGGAGGATCGCGCCGAGCTGGTCGAGGCCCTGGCCGAGCGCGCCAAGACCGATCCGCGCCGCGCGCGTGACGCGAAGCGGATCGCCGATATCGACGAGCGGCTGAAAGCGCTCGAGACGCTGTCGATGAAGAGCGGGGGCACCACGGTCAATGTCGCGCGTCCGACCAACCGGATCGGGTGGCCGATGCTCCAGCACGGCATCGAGAAATGGCAGAAGAACCCCTCGCTGATGCTCTACAAGCTCCAGTCGAGCGTCTATAAATTCTCCTGGCTGCTGATCCCGCTCTCTTTGCCCTTCGTCTGGTTGTTGTTCGCGTGGAAGCGCCAGTACCGGCTGTACGACCATGCGATCTTCATCACTTATTCGATCGCGTTCATGTCCCTGCTGTTCATCGCGATCACCATCGCGGCGACGCTGGGCCTGCCCGAGGGGTTCATCGTCGCGGCATCGCTGATCCTGCCCGTGGTCCACCTCTTCCGGCAGATGAAACAGGCTTACGAGTTGCGCTGGTTCTCGGCGCTAATCCGCACGATCGCGCTGCTGGGCGCGATCGTCTTCATTGTCTCGACCTTCCTGACCCTGCTCGTGTTGCTTGGCATGACGTAAAAAAGCCGGCGGCGCTGCGGGCGCCACCGGCTTTTTCTATCGGTGCGGCGCCTATGCGCCTTGCGGCGTCGGATTGCCGAACGGCTTGGGCCGGCGGATCTTCGGGATCGACGTGCCGCCCGCGGGGAGCGGCTTGTGGATGCCCGCCGGATCGGCGCGGTCGATGTCGCCGGTGGTGACCAGCTTCTTGATCTCCTCGCCGCTCAGCGTCTCATATTCGAGCAGGGCATTGGCGAGCAGATGGAGCTGATCGTTATGATCGGTCAGCAACTGCTTGGCGCGCTTCAGCCCGCCTTCGACCAGCGCCTTGATCTCGTTGTCGATCAGCTTCGACGTATCGTTGGACATCGGCGCGTTGCGCAGCCCGCCCTGGCCCAGATAGCTGTCGTCGGCGAAGGTATGTTCGATCGGGCCCACCTTGTCGGACATGCCCCACATCGTCACCATCGCACGCGCCAGGCGCGTCGCGCTCTGGATGTCGCCGGATGCGCCCGACGATACCTTGTCATAGCCGAAGATCAGTTCTTCGGCGACGCGGCCGCCCATCGCGACCGCCAGGTTGGCGTGCATCTTGTCGCGGTGAAGCGAATAGCTGTCGCGCTCGGGCAGACGCATCACCATGCCCAGCGCGCGGCCGCGCGGGATGATCGTCGCCTTGTGGATCGGATCGGACGCGGGCTCGTGCAGCGCGACGATGGCATGGCCGGCTTCGTGGAACGCAGTCATGCGCTTCTCGTCGTCGGTCATCACCATCGAACGCCGCTCGGCGCCCATCATCACCTTGTCCTTGGCCTCTTCGAACTCGCTCATCGCGACGAGGCGCTTGCCCCGGCGCGCCGCCAGCAGCGCGGCCTCGTTGACGAGGTTGGCGAGATCGGCGCCCGAAAAGCCGGGAGTGCCGCGCGCGATCACGCGCGGATCGACGTCGGGCGCCAGCGGCACCTTGCGCATATGGACCTGGAGAATCTTCACGCGGCCATCGATGTCCGGAGTCGGCACCACGACCTGGCGGTCGAAGCGGCCCGGGCGCAGCAGCGCGGGATCGAGCACGTCCGGACGGTTGGTCGCGGCGATGATGATGATGCCTTCGTTCGCCTCGAATCCATCCATCTCGACCAGCAGCTGGTTGAGCGTCTGTTCGCGCTCGTCATTCTGGTTGCCGATGCCGCCGCCGCGCGAACGGCCGACCGCGTCGATTTCGTCGATGAAGACGATGCACGGGGCCGATTTCTTGGCCTGTTCGAACATGTCGCGCACGCGGCTCGCGCCGACGCCGACGAACATCTCGACGAAGTCCGAGCCCGAAATGGTGAAGAAGGGCACGCCCGCCTCACCCGCGATGGCGCGGGCGAGCAAGGTCTTGCCGGTGCCGGGCGAGCCGACGAGCAGCGCGCCCTTGGGAATCTTGCCGCCGAGGCGAGCGAATTTGGTCGGGTCCTTGAGGAACTCGACGATCTCCTGCAGCTCCTCGCGCGCTTCGTCGATGCCCGCGACGTCGTCGAACGTGACCTTGCCTTCCTTCTGGGTGAGCAGGCGGGCACGGCTCTTGCCAAAGCCCATCGCGCCGGAGCCCGAATTCTTCTGCATCTGGCGCAGCACGAAGAAGGCGATGCCGAGGAAGAGCAGGAAGGGCAGCGACTGATAGAGGAGATAGATCCAGATCGACGGCGTCTCTTCGGGGCGCGCGTTGATCGTCACGCCCTTCTTGCGCAGCGCCGGCATCAGCGTGGGATCGCTGGTCGGCGTGTTGACCCGGAATTTGGTGCTGTCGCTGAAGCTGCCGGTGACGAGCCCGGGGGAGAGATTCACTTCCTTGACTTCGCCCGCGTCGATCTTGTCGAGGAAAGTCGAATAGGCGATCGCATTGCCCGCCGGACCCTCGTTGCGTCCGGGGAACAGAGACACGAACAGCGCGAGCGCCGCCAGGATTCCCACCCAGATCAGCAGGCTCTTCATCCAGGGGCTGCCGCCGCCACTGTCGCCGCCATTCTGCTTGTCATTGTCGTTCATCGAACTTGGTCACCTCTTACGCTCCACCAAGATAGGCGCGCGGGGGTTAATGGCAATGGAACGGTGTCAATCAGTGTGATCGTTACGCTTCATTGAGCCGGGCGCGACCGGCGGGGAGGCGCGGGCCGGAAGGTCCATACCGTCCCGCGCGCCGCCGCCATGACGCTCCCTTGGGTAGCACCGCCCCCGGCTTCGAGCGAATCGAGCAACGCCTCGACATTCGCGGCATCGCTGACGTTCGCGTCCTGCGCGCGGATCGCCCGCCTGGCGAGGCGGCGGCGCAGTTCGCGCGGCAGATCGGCCACGTCGATCACGATCGACTCAGCGCTCTCCTTCGCGCGATCGCGCCAATAGCTGTCGGTAAAGTCGCTCATGGCGCGCTCGGTCTCCGCAAGATGGCCCGCCGACGCGGCGATGGCGCGCGGATCAAGCCATGGATTAGTTTCAAACAACTGACGAAAGCGCGTCCGGTCATGCGCATCGTCGCGGTTGCTCGGGTCATCGACAAAGGGCGTGTTCGCTCCCTCCGCCACGGCGCGAAGTTCGGACCGCCGCCAGCCGAGCAGCGGGCGGAGCAACGCCACGCCGCCCGAATCGCGCATCGCGCGGATTCCCGCCAGTCCGGAGATTCCCGATCCGCGCGCGGCGCGCATCAGGAAGGTCTCGGCCTGGTCGTCGGAATGGTGAGCGGTGAGGAGCGCGGCGGCGCCCCGCGCCCAGCCTTCGAGCAGCGCATAGCGCGCGGCGCGGGCCTGCGCCTGGATGCTGGCCCCGGCGATCGGGGCGTCTGGAGCAAGGGTCGTGTGTGGCACCCCCAACGTCGCGCAATAGCGGGCGACCATCGCCGCTTCGTCCGCCCCCCCGGGCCGCAATCGGTGGTCGACCGTCGCGGCGATGACCCGCGCGCCATAGGCGGCGTGCGCCAGCACCAGCATCGCCATGGAATCCGGCCCGCCCGAGACCGCAAGCGCGATCCGGGCATCGGCGGGGAGAGGACCGCCGAACGCGGCCTCCAGATCGGTGCGAAAGCGGTCCGCGCTTACTTGCACTTGTTGCGGGCGCGGCCCTCGGCGACCCCCGCCTTCATCTCCTCGGAGATCTTGTCGCCATAGAGCGAGGTGAGCTCCGCATAGACCTTGCAGATCTCGGTCGCGGGCTTCTTGAGCTGAGTCAGCGCCTGGGCGAGATAATAAAGGCTGTCGGGCGCGCGCTCGCCGCCGGGGTTGGTCTTGTAATTCTTGTAAAAGGCGACCGCGGCGAGGCTGGGCGCGCCGGCGTCGAGATAGGCGCGCCCGAGCAGGTTCTGCGCGAACGAGGCGCGGCGGTGCTTGGGATATTTGGCGGCGACCTCCTCGAGCGCCTTGCGCGCCTCGGGATAGAGCTGCGCCAGCCACAGGCGATAGCCATAAACATAGCCATCCTCGGCCGGATCGCCGCTGCTCGGACGCTCGACCGCGGCGAGGCGGGCGGCGCGAGTGCCAGTGGGGGCGGGCGCATTCGGGGTCGTGGCGGACGGTGTCGCCGTCGCGACGGGGGGAGTGACGGGGCGAGTCGCCGGGCGCGTAGGCTCGATCACCGTGTCGGTCTCGGCGGTCGCGGCGGGGACCGGCGGCATGGCGCTGGCATTGTCTTCGAGCGCCTTGAGCCGCGCGTCGGTGGTGCGCTTGTACGCCGCGAAGGCGTCCTCGGTCTGGCGCTGGCGGTACTGGACCTGTTCGAGCTGGCCGGTCAGCGTCTGGACCTGGCCCTCGAGCGCGGCGACGCGCTGAGTCAGGTCGGCGACCGGGCTGGACGAGCCGCCGGTCGCGCCGTCGATCGCCGGCGAGGTGATTTCGGGCTCGACGGTGGCGCCTGCGCCGCCCGGAAAGACCTTGCGCTGCACCGCGCGCATCTCGCGCTCGAGCCGGTCGACACGCGCTTCGAGCGCGGTCTGGGCGTGCGCGGCGGTGCTGAACCCGCCAATCCCGATCACGGCGATAAAGGCCGCGGCTGCCAGTCTGATACGCATTAAGTCACACCCCCCGGTGGAGAATTGGTCACAGGCACCCGCCGATATAGCGGACACGCTCTGCCTGCCGCCAGCCCTAAGGCTGGGTGGCCGCGTTCGTCACTATCGGCGCGGCGGGCGGAGGCGTGGCTGCGGTGGGGCTCGGCAGGGGCGTCGGGCGCGGACGGGGCCGCACCACCGGCGTGGTCACCGCGGGAGTCGCGGACGGCGTCGGCGTCGCACCCGGCGCGGGCGTCGCTCCCGGTTGGCCCCGCGCCCTCAGCGCATCGGGGCTGATCTCGGCATCGACCGGATTGGCGCCATCGCCCAGCGGCGCGACGTTCGATCCGTTGAGCGTCACCTGGACCTTGTCGGGCCGGGCGATCCGCGCGCGGGGATGATCGGCGGCGGCGGGAACGTCGTAACGCTCGCCCGCATGCATTTCCTTTTCAAACAGGATCTTGCCGGTGCCGTCGGTGACGCGCAGCCACACGGTGTCGAGCGCGATCAGCGCCACCTGCCCGCCGCCAGCGGCGACGCTGCCGTTTCCGGCGTCGGGCGCGGGCGTTTCCTCGGGGGGAATCACCAGCCCTTCGGCTTCGGGCGCGGTCCCGCGGAACAGGTTGGTGCCGTAATAGAGGCCGACGCCGACCGCGATCACCAGCGCGAGGACCAGCGAGAACCACACCAGGCCCTCGGGCGCGCTGCGCCGGGGTCCGTCGAGATCATAGACCGGCGAGGGTACGGGTCGCGGTTCATAAGTGGTCGAAAGCTCGCCGCGCAGCTCGCGCGCGATCGCGACTTCGTCGACATCGACCGCGCGGGCATAGGCCTTGGCGAAGCCCAGCGCATAGGTAATCGACGGCAGCGACGCATAGTTGGACTTCTCGATCGCCTCGAGATGGCGCTGGGGGATGCGCGTGGCGGTCGCGATCTCGGCCAGCGACATGTCCTGCGCCTCGCGCGCGGCGCGCAGCTTTTCTCCCACGGTGGTGGGAAACAGCGTCGCTTCCGGCTCGGGCTCGCCTTCCATTAATGCTCTCCGGCGGAAGGGGTTACTGCTGGTCCCGCCTTGATCGCGGTGTCTTACAGGGCCGCCCTAGTGTCAACGCCGCCGCGCACGATTCCCGGCACGGTTCGCCCCCGGTTCAGGCCAGTTCGACCCCATGATCGGCCGCCCAGCCCTGAAGCGACTCGCGCAGCGCGCGCGGCGGGGCCTTGAGCGCCTCTTCCATATGCGCGGTCAGCGCGGCGCGATCGATCGAGCGCACCATCGCCTTGATCGGGCCGACCGCGGCGGGCGTGATCGAAAGCCGGTCGATCCCGAGGCCAATCAGCGCCATCGCCTCCAGCGGCCGCCCGCCCATCTCGCCGCACACCGCGACTTGCACCCCCCCCGCCTTGGCCTGATCGCTCACCCGCTTGAGGAAGCGCAGGATCGCCGGGCTCAGCCAATCATAGCGCAGCGCCAGCTTGGGATGCGCGCGGTCGGCGGCGAACAGGAACTGAGTCAGGTCGTTGGTGCCGATCGACAGAAAATCGATCTTGGGCAGCAGCACGTCGAGCACTTCGGCGAGCGCGGGGACTTCGAGCATCGCGCCATAGCGGATTTCGCTGGGCATCTTGCGCCCGCGCGATTCGAGCCACGCGCGCTGCGCTTCGAAGATCGCCTGCGCCTCGTCGAATTCCCAGGGTTCGGAGACCATCGGGAACATGATGTTGAGCGTCCTGCCCGCCCCTGCCTCCAGCAGCGCGCGCGCCTGGACCTTCATCAGCCCGTCGCGTTCGAGCGCCAGCCGCAGCGCGCGCCAGCCCATCGCCGGATTCTCTTCGTCGCCGGTATCGTCATGGTTGAGATAGGGCAAAGCCTTGTCGCCGCCGATATCGACCGTGCGGAAAGTGACCGGGCGGTCGCCCGCCGCGTCGAGCACGGTCTTGTAGAGCTTTTGCTGCTCGGCGGGACGCGGCAGCGTCGCCGAGACGAGGAACTGGAATTCGGTGCGGAACAGCCCGATCCCGTCGGCTCCGGTCAGGTCGAGCGCGGCGACATCGTCGCGCAGCCCGGCATTGACCATCACCGTGACTCGGTGCCCGTCCCTGGTCACCGGCGCTTCGGACTTGAGCGCGGCGAAGGCGGCGCGGCGCTTCTGGCTCATCGCCAGCTTGGCCTCGAACGCTTCCTCCATCGCCGTGGTCGGGCGGATGAACAGGCTCTCCTCACTGACGTCGAGCAGCAGCATGTCGCCCTCGGCGATCAGTCTTTTCACGTCGCGGACGCGGCCCAGCACCGGCACCCCCATCGCGCGCGCGACGATGATGACGTGCGCGGTCAGCGACCCTTCCTCCAGCACCACGCCCTTCAGCCGCCGCCGGTCATATTCGAGCAGCTCCGCCGGCCCCAGGTTCCGGGCGATCAGGATCGAATCCTGCCTCAGGCCCATTTGCGCCGCGGTGCCGAGCTGGCCGGAGACGATGCGGATCAGCCGGTTGGAGAGGTCCTCCAGGTCGTGCATCCGGTCGCGCAGCAGCGGATCGTCGATCTGGCGCATCCGCATCCGGGTGCGCTGCTGGACGCGCTCGATCGCCGCCTCGGCGGTCAGGCCGGAATCGATCGCCTCGTTGATCCGGCGGCTCCAGCCCTCGTCATAGGCGAACATCTTGTACATCGCGAGCACCTCGTCGTGCTCGCCGCCGCCGCCGAATTCGGCCTGGCTGGCCATGCGGTCGATCTGCTCGCGCATCTTGTCGAACGCGGCATAGACACGGTGGCGCTCGGCTTCGGTATCTTCGGCGACGGTGTGCTCGATGGTGATGCGCGGCTGGTGGAACACCGCGACTCCCGCCGCCATCCCGTCGACCAGCTTGAACCCCGAAACCCGCTCGGGCGCAGTCGATTGCGGCCGAGTCGAGGCGCCGCCGGCGGTATCGACCAGATCGGCATTGGCGATCAGTTCGCTCAGCACCATCGCGACGGTCTGGAGCGCTTCGATCTCGACATCGGCATAGCGGCGCGGATCGGCATGCTGGACCGCGAGCACCCCCACCGCGCGCTCGCGCCGGATGATCGGCACGCCCGCGAAGCTGTGAAACGCCTCTTCGCCGGTTTCGGGGCGATAGGCGAAGTCGGGATGGCTGGTGGCTTCGTCGAGGTTCAGTGTCTCGACATTGGCGGCGATGGTGCCGACCAGACCCTCGCCCAGCGCGAGCTTGGTGACATGGACCGCTTCCTGCGCGAGGCCGCGCGTCGCATAGAGCTCGAGCACGCCCTCGCGCAGCAGATAGATCGAGCAGACCTCGCTATCGAGTACCGTCCCGATGATCTCGACCACCGAGTTGAGCTTGGACTGCGCGGGCAGCCGCTTCGCCATCACGTCGTGGAGGCGCGTGAGGATCTCGCGGGCTGAAGCGGCAGCGGTCAGGGCCATATGTCAGCGCTAACAGCCGCACGGGGCCGCGCCAACCCCGCCTGCGGAAATCCCCGCCTCCCTCGCCCGATCAAAATATACCTTGCACGAAACAGTACTATACGTCATACAGTGTGTGTCGTACACGATGTGAGACATAGTCATGCCAGTCGAGGAAGACCTGTTCGAAAAGATGCGGATCGAGCTGCGGCGCGGGTCGCTGGTGCTCGCCGTGCTCGGGGCGCTGCGTGAGGAGCGCTACGGCTACACCTTGCGACAGAGCCTCGAGGATGCCGGCCTGCCGATCGACGAAGGCGCGCTCTATCCTTTGCTCCGCCGCCTCGAGACACAAGGCCTGCTCACCAGCGAATGGCGCGAAGAGGCGAAGCGCAACAAGCGCTTCTATCGCCTGTCGCCCGATGGCGAGGAAACCCTCGCGCAACTCCTCGCCGAATGGAATTCGATCTCCGAATCGATCCTCCGGCTGAACGAAGGGATCAAGTGATGGAACTGATCGATCGCTATCTGCACGCCGTCCGGCGCAACCTTCCACAGGGCGCCAAAGGAAATGGGGCCGACGACATCGTCGCCGAGCTGCGCGACGATTTGATGTCGCGCGTCGAGGACCGCGAGGAGGCGAAGGGCCGCAGCCTCACCAAGGAGGAGACCAGCGCGCTCCTCAAGGATGTCGGTCATCCACTGATGGTGGCTTCGCGCTTCCGCACGCATCAATATCTGATCGGGCCGTCGGTCTTCCCCTTCTATCTTTCGGTGCTGCGCATCGTGCTGATGATCGTCGTGGCCATCGTGTTCGCCGTCGCGACCAGCAAGGCGCTGTTCGGCGGAGGCGACCTCGTCGGGACCTGGGCGCACGCCATGTCGGACATCTGGCTGTCGGTGCTGCTCAATGCCGGGATCGTGACTCTGGTGTTCGCAGTGCTCGAACGCACCAATTTCCCCGCCGAGCATCTCGTCAAATGGGTGCCCGACCAGCTTCCCGACGTGCTCGACAAGCAGAAGGGCCAGTGGGAATCGGCGTTCGAAGTCGCGCTCGGGATCGCCTTCCTGCTGTGGTGGACCGGGCTGATCCATGTCCCCAACTACACCATGAACCGCGATTTCCGCTTCGAGCCGAGCCCGGTGTTCATGCAGCTATGGTGGCCGATCCTGGCGCTGACCTCGGCGCGGCTGGTGCATAATCTGATCCAGTGGCTGCGGCCCCGGTGGAAGGTAATGCGGGGGCTGCTGAGCGCCGCGACGGCGGTGGGCGGGCTTGCCATCCTCGCGCTGATCTACCGCGCCGGGCAATGGGTGAGCGTGGTCTCGACCGGCATGAAGCCCGAACAGGCGGCGCAGATCCAGGAAAGCCTCAACCTCAGCCTCAAGATCGCGATCGTGGTCGTGGGCGTGATCTGGACGCTGCAATGCATGGGCGAGATGTACCGGCTGGTGCGGGGCCGCGCGAAGGCCTGAACTCAGGCCCGGCGGCTCCGTTCGCGTTTCAGCGATGATTGTTGAAGGTGACCGGAATCTCGACGCGCCGGATCTCGTCGGGCTCGCCGTTGATCGTCGGCGGCTTGAGGACGAACAGCGATGAGGCCGCCAGCGCCGCCCTGCCGAAGCCGTAGAGACGCGGCGCTTCATGGATCACGCGGCAATCGGCGACCTTGCCGCCGCGCAGCACGCGGCAATTGAGGATCGCCTGGCCAGTGACGAACTCGTTTCGCGCGCGCGGCGGATTATAGGGGGCCAGCTCGGGCGTGCCGGGCTTGAAGACCCAGCTCGCCCCGGTACGCACCGGTGGAGAGGGCCGGACCAAAGTCCCGCCCACCGGTCCGTTGCCGTTGCCGCCGGGGCCGGTTCCGCCCGTGCCGGCGCCCGGCGCCGTCCCGGTCCCGCTGATATCGGCCGAAGGCGGCTGCGTGAGGGGCAACGGGACAATCGGAATGCTCTGGTCGATCACCGGCGCGGACCGGGCGGCGGCGGGCGAAGGCGCCGTCGCGTGGGCGGCGATCCTCGCGCGGGACGGATGCGCCGGCTCGGGTGCGGGCGGCGGCGGCAGCGGGATCAGCTCGACTTCGGTCCGCGATTCACGGATCGCCTGATAGGTTTTGATCGACAGCCCGAGGATCAGCAGGAACAACGGTATCCCCGTCGCCAGTGCGGCAAGCACGAGCGAGGACAGGCGAACCGGGGCCGAAGGCGCGCCGGATCGTCGGACGGCAACCGCGTTCATTGCGGAAGGATAACGCTTGGCGGCCGGTTGCCGCAAGCCTTGCGTCGGCAAGGCTGCGGCACCGGCCCGCTCCCCCACCCGGCCACCCATAGGTTACTATCGTGATGGGTGGCCGGGTGGGGGAGCGGGCCGGTGCCGCCGTCGGCGTGAGCCGATCAACTACGCCGCTCGCTTTTCCAGCGCGTGCGCGGCTTCGGCCATCAGCGTCGCGATGATCTCGGCGACCGGCTCTTCCTTGGTCACCATGCCGACCGACTGGCCCGCCATCAGCGAGCCATTGTCGACATCGCCATCGATCACGCCGCGGCGGAGCGCGCCTGCCCAATAATGTTCGATCTGGAGCTGCGCCTCCATCATCTCGACCTTGCCCTCGTCGAGCAATTGCGCGACTTCGCGCTGCTTGGCGGTGAACAGCTCGGACGACGAATTCTTGAGCGCGCGGACGGGGATCACCGGCAGCCGCGGGTCGATCTGGACGCTGGCGACCGCATCGCGCGCCGAGGCGCGGATGAAGGCGCGCTTGAAATTGGGGTGAGCGATGCTCTCGGTCGCGCAGACGAAGCGCGTGCCGAGCTGGACGCCCGCAGCACCCTGATCGAGATAGCCCGCGATCGCCTCGCCACGTCCGATCCCGCCCGCGACGAATACCGGCACTTGCTCGGAAACTTCGGGGAGGATTTCCTGCGCCAGCACCGAGGTCGAAACCGGCCCGATATGCCCGCCGGCCTCCATCCCCTCGACGACGAGCGCGTCGACGCCCGAACGGATCAGCTTCTTGGCGAGGCTCAGCGCGGGGGCGAAGCAGATCAGCTTGGCGCCATTGGCCTTGATCGCATCGAGGCTGCCCGTCGGCGGCAGTCCGCCCGCGAGCACGACATGGGTGACGCCATGCTTGTTGCAGACCTCGATCAGGTCGAACAGCATCGGGTGCATCGTGATCAGGTTCACGCCGAACGGCTTGCCCGTCAGCGCCTTGGTGGCCGCGATCTCGGCATCGAGCAGCTCGGGCGTCATCGCCCCGCACGCGATCAGGCCGAAGCCGCCCGCATTGGACATGGCGGCGACAAGGTTGCGCTCGCTCACCCACGACATCGCGCCGCACATGATCGCGACCTCGCTGCCCAGGAACTCCACGCCGCGCGCCATCCGACGCTGCAATCTTTCTTGGCCGATGCTCATCGCCGCCGCCTAGACCCGGCATGGGGCGCGGGGCAAGTGCGGAGTGGTTCAGGCCAAGGCGACCGCCCGATCGCCCGCGCGCCACTGCGGGTGCGCAGCCATCGCCCGCACGAACAGCGGCGACTCAGCCAGTCCGGCGAGCCATCGCTGCAATGCCGGCAGCTTTTGCGCGGCGAACCAATCCCGGTCGACTGCCGCGAACTGGCGTATGAAGGGCATGACCGCCGCGTCGGCCAGCGAACGCCGGTCCCCGCAGAGATAAGGCCGGTCCGCGAGCCGCGCCTCCAGCACCGCGAGCATCGCAAGGCCCTGCGCCCGATGCACCATCGGGTCGGCGCCATGCCGGTCGGGATATTTGTAGCGGTCGAGATGGACTTTGAACGGCCCGTCATTGGCCGCGATCAGCGCTGCGTCGCCGCCTTCCAGCCATTGTTCGGGATCGTTGCGGCGAAGGGCCCAGCGCATGATATGGATGCTCTCGTCGATCACGCTGCCGTCGGCCAATACGAGCACCGGCACGGTCGCCTTGGGTGAAGCCGCGATCATCTCGGCCGGCTTGTCGCGCAGTTTCACTTCGCGCAGTTCGCACGCGGTCCCGCTGACCAGCAGCGCCATGCGCGCCCGCATCGCATAGGGGCAGCGCCTGAAGCTGTAGAGGACCGGCGCGGTCAGGCGCCTGGCCGCGGCCGGATATGCCCGCCGCGCCACACTGCGATATTATCGAACCACGCCCGCACCGTTGCATAGCCGCCATCGGCGTTCTTCGGCGCCCAGCCCGGGTCATTGCCGCCATGAAAGGTGCTGAACAGGAATTTGCTGATCAACGTGTCGTCCCCGTCCGCGCCGCGCAGCCGCAGCGCCTCGTGCCGCTCGATCAGCACGCCGTCGACATAGAGGCGGACAAAGCCGTCGGCCTTGTCCGCCGCGCTGTTGACGCGGACATGGAGCGAGACGGCGTAATAGCGGCCCGGCGCGAAGTAGGTCTGGCGGACGACCGCGCCATGGTCGCCATATTTGTCCTTCTGGTCCTGGTGATAGGTGTAGAGCTCGGCCCGCCCCTTTTCGCGCCACATCACGCGGGCGCTCCAGCCGTCGGGGCGGATCGGATCGCCGCCGGTCACCGGCTTGTCGTTGCTCAGCCCGTGGAGCTTGCCGCCGCCGACGAACTGGAAATCCTGCGCGAACTTCACATCGTAATTGAGCGTGTATTCGGCGCCGCGCTGCCCGAGCGGGAAGCTGTACACCAGCCGTTTGCTCCCCATCGGTCCGCCGACATAGGCCGCCTCCAGCGCCCGGCCGCCGCCGACGCCTTGCCCCTCGGCGATGGTCAGCCTTTTGTCCCGCAGCAGCCGGGTGGCGATGGGCCCGCGCGCGGTTTCGAAATCCTCGCTCAACACCGGAGCGACGGGCACCGCGCTCGACAGGCAGAAGGCGGCGAAAGCGAGGGCGAGGATGCGCATGGGTGTAAGCGTCGCATCGCGGCGCCGCGCGCGCAACTCAGTTGCCGGCGTCGCGATCCGGAAACACCGCGCCGACATGGCGCTCGCCCCGCGCCTCGGCCAGCATGGCCTGGCGATGGCGCTCGGCATAGCCCGCGCGTTGCTCGTCGGAGCGCTCGGCGTGGCAGGCGGGGCAGGACACGCCCTCGGAATAGAGCGGGGACGCCTTCTCCGCCGCGCTCACCGGCATCCGGCACGCGCGGCACAGGCCGTAATCGCCCGGCGCGAGGCCGTGCGTCACCGACACGCGCTCGTCGAACACGAAGCAATCGCCTTCCCAGCGGCTTTCGGCTTCGGGCACCTGCTCCAGATAGGCGAGGATGCCGCCCTTCAAGTGATAGACCTGGTCGATCCCCTCGGCCTTGAGGAACGCAGTCGATTTCTCGCAGCGTATCCCGCCGGTGCAGAACATCGCGATCCTCTTTCCCTCCAGCGCGCCGCGATGTTCGCGGAACCAGCCGGGGAAATCGCGAAAGCTTTTGGTGTGGGGATCGACTGCGCCGGCGAAGGTGCCGATCGCCACTTCATAATCGTTGCGGGTGTCGATCAGGATGGTGCCGGGCTCGGCGATCAGCGCGTTCCAGTCCTGCGGCGCGACATAGTGACCCGTGTCGAGCGGATCGATATCCGGCTGCCCCATCGTCACGATCTCGCGCTTGAGGCGCACCTTCATCCGGTTGAAGGGCAGCGACGGCGCGCGCGATTCCTTGACCTCGATCGCGGCACAGCCCGGCAGGGCGCGGACGATGTCGAGGACTTCCCCGATCGCATCGTCGGACCCCGCAATGGTGCCGTTTATCCCCTCCGGCGCGATCAGCAGCGTGCCCTTGATGCCGCGCGCACGACAGGCTTCGGCCAGCGCCTGCCGGATCGCGGCGCAGTCCTCCAACCGCGTGAACTGGTACAAAGCGGCGACGCGGATCGGCAGGAAAGGCTGGGTCACGATAGCGCAGCCCCTAGCAGAAGCTGCGTCAGGCGGCGACTTCCTCGGCATCCAGCCCGTAGGCCGTGTGGAGCAGCCGCACCGCCAGCTCGGTCTCGTCTTCGTGTATCAGCACCGAAACCTTGATCTCACTGGTGGCGATGGCGAGGATATTGATGCCGCGCTCGCCCAGCGTCTTGAACATCGTCGCCGCGACACCGGCATGACTGCGCATGCCCACGCCGACGATCGAGATTTTGGAGACGCGGCTGTCATGGACGAGCTTGTTGTAGCCGATCGCGACTTGCGCCTTTTGCAGCACGTCGAGCGCGCGGGTCAGTTCGGCGCCGGGCACGGTGAAGGTCACGTCGGTCGATCCGGTCGCGTGCGCCACATTCTGGACGATCACATCGACATTGATGCTGGCCTCCGCCAGCGGGCCGAAGATCGCGGCGACCGCGCCGGGGCGGTCGGGCACTTCGACCAGGGTGATCTTGGCTTCGTTCCTGTCGTGCGCGATGCCGGTGATGAGTTGGCGTTCCACGTCTTCAATCTCCTCTTCGCCGACGATCATCGTGCCCGGCAACGTGTCGGCGGCGGGGCCATCGACGAACGAAGAGAGCACCTGGATGCGGACGCCTTCCTTCATGGCGAGCCCCACCGAGCGCGTCTGGAGCACCTTGGCCCCGACGCTGGCGAGCTCGAGCATTTCCTCATAGGTGACGCGCTTGAGCTTGCGCGCGCGCGGCACGATGCGCGGGTCGGTGGTATAGACTCCGTCGACATCGGTGTAGATGTCGCACCGGTCGGCCTTCATCGCCGCCGCGACCGCGACCGCCGAAGTATCCGAACCGCCCCGGCCGAGCGTGGTCACGCGGTTGTCGTCCGACACGCCCTGAAAGCCGGGGATCACCGCGACTTCGCCATTGGCGAGCGAGGCATCGAGCGCTTGCGTCTCGATCTCTCCGATCCGGGCCGAGGCATAGGCGTCGCTGGTGTGGATCGGCAATTGCCAGCCCAGCCACGAGCGCGCCGGCACCCCGATCGCCTGGAGCGCGATCGCCAGCAACCCGCTGGTGACCTGCTCGCCGGCGGCGACGACGACGTCATATTCCTTGGGGTCGTAAAGCGAGCTGGCCTCGCGGCAAAAGCCGACCAGCCGGTCGGTCTCGCCCGCCATCGCCGAGACGACCACGGCGACCTGGTTGCCCGCCTGCCATTCGCGCTTGACGCGCGCGGCGACGCTGCGAATCCGCTCGATCCCCGCCATCGAGGTGCCGCCGAACTTCATCACGATGCGTGCCATGGTCGGGTCTGTGCTTCCGGGCCTTGGGATAGGATGGCCGGGCTGATAGGAGGCGGGCATGACGATGGCAACAATAGCAACCATTGACCCGCGTGAAGCTGAGCATTTCGGCAAGCTCGCCGCCGACTGGTGGAATCCCAAGGGCAGCTCGGCGATGCTCCACCGGTTGAACCCGGCGCGGCTGGCCTATCTGCGCGACGCCGTGGACCGGCACTGGGGCGGCGAGGCCTCGGACTTCGCGCCGCTTTCGGGCAAGACCGCGCTGGATGCCGGCTGCGGCGCGGGGCTGCTGACCGAGCCGCTCGCCCGGCTGGGCGCGAAGGCGACGGGCCTCGATGCCGCACCCGAGAATATCGGCGCGGCGCGGGCGCATGCCGATGCCGTGGGGCTGGAGGTCGAATATCTCGCCGGCGGGATCGAATCGCTGGCCGGGCGGCGCTTCGACCTGGTCGTGTCGATGGAAGTGATCGAGCATGTCGCCGACACCGCCGCCTTCGCCCGGGGGCTGGCCGATGCGCTCGCGCCGGGCGGGCTGATGGTGCTTTCGACGCCCAATCGCACCGCGCTGTCGCGCCTCGCGATGATCACCATCGGGGAGGGGAGTGGCGCGATCCCCAGGGGAACGCATGACTGGACTCGCTTCCTCACTCCCGGAGAGCTGACCGAATTGCTCGCCGGCGTCGGGCTCAAGGTCAGCCACGTCCAGGGCCTCGGCTTCTCGCCCGCGCGCGGCTTCGTGCTGAGCGAAGATGTCAGCCTCGACTATCTGGTGACCGCCGTCCGCGCCTGATTGCCGGCGTCCCTGATCTCAGGCATCATCCCCCGACATTTTTCTGTGGGGGGAATTTGCGATGTTGAGGATGATCCGCGCATTCGTCGCGCTCGTTGCCGCGTTCGCCATGACGGTGCTGCCGGTCGTGCCGGCGATGGCCGCTGCTTATTATGTCGACGATGCGCTGGGCGAGCTCGCGCCCGACAACAAGGCCAGGGTGGCAGAGCCCAAGCCGGTGCAACTGCTCTTCCAGTTCACGACCAACGGCAAGGCCAATGCCCGGGCGGTGAAATATCTGAAACCGCAGATCCTGGCGCTGGTCCAGGGAAGCGGCCTGTTTTCGCAGGTGAGCGAGACCCCGGTACCGGGCGGGGCGGTGCTGATGATCACCATCGACAATATCCCCGAGCCCGGCGCCGCCGGCAAGGGGTTCGGCGCGGGCCTGACCTTCGGGCTGGCAGGCAAGATCGTGCATGACGACTATGTCTTCACCGCCGAATATGTTGGCGGCGCGGACGCGCAACCGATCAAGATACAGGTGCCGCATCGCCTCTATACCCAGATCGGCAAGCACAGCCCGCCGCCGAATGCGACGCGCGTGAAGAATATCCCGGCCGCGGTGGAGACCATCACGCGCCAGGGTGTCAACCACGCGATCAACTGGGTCGCGCTCGATCCGGGCTTTGGCGGAGTCGCGCTGGTGCGGCCCGGTCCGCCGCCGCCGCTTCCAGCGCCCGGTGCGCCGCCAACGCCCGCGGCTGCCCCGGCGCCCGCGGCGGCACAATGATGAACCGCCGGCAAGCGATCCTCGCGCTTGCCCTGCTCACGGCGGGCTGCACCGCGACGGCCAGTCCGCCCGACACATCGATCCGCGCGGTGCGTGCCGCCAGCGCCGCAGATTTTCCGCCGATCGCGCTCGGCGCGTTCACGCCGTCGCGGACGTTGCGCCGGGGCGCCGATCGTTCGGTTAACCTGCGGGGGATGACGATCAAGCCCGCCAATAAGCGGTCCTTCTCGCAATTCCTGGGCGAGACGATCGAGGTCCAGCTGCGCCTCGCGGCCAAGCTCGATCCCGCCTCGCCGATCCGCCTTTCGGGCGAGATGACCGAGATTTCGGTCAATACCGCGGTCGGCAAGGCGGGCGGGGCGATCGCGGCGACTTTCCGGCTGACGCTGCGCGACCGCGTCGTCTTCGAAAAGACGCTGCGCGGCGAGGCGAGCTGGAATGGCTCGTTCATCGGCGCGGTCGCGGTCATGAATTCGGAACGCGAATATGCGGCGCTCTATCCACAGCTCGTCGAGACGCTGTTCGCCGATCCCGATTTCCGCGCGGCGCTCAGGGCGGCGCGCTGAGCCGCTATTTCCTGTCCTTGTCGATCACCGCGACGAGGCCCAGCGCGACAATGTGCTTGCCGGTGTTGACATGGAAGGATGCGCCGATCGTGCCCTTGGCGTAATCCTTGTCGGCGACGCCGCTGACCTGGAACAGCTGCCACTCCGGCGTCATGTCGAACTGTTTGCCGAAGAGCGAGGTATAGGGCGCCGAGGAAAGCTGGATCTGGCCGGTGATCGTGGCGGTGGTCACGCCGGGCTCCGCCTTGGCCAGCCGGGCGTAGAACATCAGCGTCAGATGATCGCCCGCCTTGATGTCCTGGACGATCGGCGAACCGACGCCGACCGCATAGGGCGTGCCGCTGCCGGTGACGGGGATCAACAGCGAGCGCCCGCCCTGGACGGTATCGTCCTTCTTCGATTTGGGCGCGGGGGTCAGGCCATAGACCTGGAAGGTGCCGGGATTCGGATCGTTGACGATCTGTTTGGCGGCCTCGTCGTCGCTCTGCTGGGGCAGCGTTGCGGCGGCAGCGAAGGGCGCGGCGAGCAGCCCGAGCGCGAGAGCGATGCGAAGCGACATGATATTCCTCCCCGATTGTTCGTTTCTGAAAACGATTTTCAGAAAGACTATGCCGGCGCGCGGCGGCGATCAATGGGGTTAGAAGAGGCGGCCGCCGTTCGGAACCGGGACGCCGGGATGGAACAGCACGACCTTTCCCTCGGCATCGGGAAAGCCGAGCGTCAGCACTTCGGACATGACCGGCCCGATCTGGCGCGGCGGGAAATTGACCACCGCCGCCACTTGCTTGCCGGGCAAATCCTCCAGCGCATAATGTTCGGTGATCTGCGCCGAGGAGCGCTTGATGCCGATCGCGGGGCCGAAATCGATCGCCAGTTTGTAGGCGGGCTTGCGCGCCTCGGGGAATGGCAGCGCCTCGACGATGGTGCCCACCCGGATATCGACCGCGAGGAACCGATCGAAACCGATCGTCGGTGCGGCCGGGGAAGAACTATCGTGATTGATATGCACTTTTTGGCTCCTCGCGGGTTGATGCCGCGTCAGTACGAGGAGCGTATCATGCCCGCAAAATCCGCCGCTCAACAAAAGGCCGCCGGCGCGGCGCTGTCGGCCAAGCGAGGCGACACGGCCAAGTCGAAGCTCAAGGGCGCATCGAAGCAGATGGAAGAATCGATGACCGAAAAGCAGCTCGAGGAATTCGCGCATACCAAGCGCAAGGGCAAACCCGAGCATGCCTGATTGACAGCGCCGGCGCCCGTGCCCGACACGAACGGCTATGGGCGAGGTCAAACTGCATCCGAGCTGGCTCGATCCGCTGCAGGCGGAGTTCGACAGCCCCTATATGGCGGCGCTGCGCGAGTTCCTCGTCGCGGAGAAGGCGGCGGGGAAGCGGATATTTCCCGCCGGCGGCAACTGGTTCCGCGCGCTCGACCTGACTCTGCTAGAGAATGTCCGCGTCGTGATCCTCGGGCAGGATCCCTATCATGGCGAAGGGCAGGCGCATGGATTGTGCTTCTCGGTGAAGCCGGGCGTGCGGACTCCGCCGAGCCTGGTCAATATCTACAAGGAAATGGAGAGCGACCTCGGCATTCCGCCCGCGCGGCACGGCTTTTTGGAGCATTGGGCGGAACAGGGCGTGCTGCTGCTCAATGCAGTGCTGACGGTGGAGATGGGCGTCGCCGCCTCGCACCAGGGACGCGGCTGGGAGAAATTCACCGACGCCGTGATCCGGCTGGTCAACGCGCGGCCCGAGCCGGTGGTGTTCATGCTGTGGGGCAGCCACGCGCAGAAAAAGGCGGCGTTCGTCGATTCAATCGATCGCGGCGGGCGGCATCTGGTGCTCAAGTCGGTCCACCCGTCGCCGCTCTCGGCCTATGGCGGGTTCTTCGGATCGAAACCCTTTTCGCAGGCCAACGCCTTTCTCGAGAGCCACGGCATGAAGCCGATCGATTGGCGGCTGCCCGAGACCGCCTAGCGGCAGCGCCAGCCGGCGCTGCAATAGGTGCTGCGGTTGCTGTCGCGGGCGCCCTGATAGATACTGCTCGAGCTGACATAGGGCGGTAGCGGCGTGACGCTCTGCTGGCCCATGAAGGCCGCACACTCCTTAATGGAGGGGACGAGCCGAAACTCAGACCTCCACCGAGACCGCCTGTGCGATGCCGTCGCCTTTGAAGCCGATCACTTCGGGCTGGACCACGCCCGGCAGGATCGCGACATCGTACAGCTCCTCGACGAGCCGTTCGAAGCGCAGCCATTCGACCGTCCGGCCATTCCGCGTATCCACGACGATCAGTCCGCAGCGCGGTTCGGCGTCCTTGGCGGCGAGCCGCTCGTCGAGCTCCAGCCCCTCGAAAGTCTTGTTGCGGCGCGGGCGCGACAGGCCGATCACGGCGTAATGGCCGACAAAGGCGAGCCCGCGCGCATAGCCGGGGCAAAAGGCGACGGGAGTGAAGCTGCCATCCGCCGGATCGACCACGCCCAGCTCGCCGCGCCCCGAATTGAGCACCCAGAGCTTGCCATCGTGAACGCGCGGCGAATGCGGCATCGAAAAGCCCGACGCGACAATCTCGCCCGATCCGACATCGACGATCACACCGCCGTCGCGACGGCGGTCGCGCCAGCCATCGGCGACGTCGGAGCGGCTGACCGCGCTGACATAGGCCACGCGCGTCCCGTCCATGGCGAGGCCGTTCAGGTGGCAGCGGTCCTCGCGCGCCAGTTCGCTGATGAAGGGCGGCTTCCACAGCACGCGAAAGCTTGCCTCCCTGCTGATCGTCGCGAGACAATTGAAGGCGGTGTTGACGAAGATCGGGCCCAGTCGGCCGCCGCCGACATCGCCGATGCCGATGTCATGCACGTCGATCGCCCCGGTCACCCGGCCCTCGCGCGGTGCGAAGACGCGGTCCACCCCGCGCTCGTCGGCCTGGCCCGGCGGTACGGTGTTGCGGAAGCGCCAGAGCACGGTCTTGGCGCTGGTCCACAGCCCCTGGCCGTCGGTCCACAGCCCCTGGCAATGATCGACCAGCCGCTCGTGCGCGCGCATCGTCCCGTCGGGCTTG
>Ga0164241_10001510_pt1 | contig 28322 bp, 25 predicted proteins | sample OricomyardsoilBY_FD_108780 | JGI IMG/M metagenome (GOLD analysis project Ga0164241, IMG submission 108780) | Backyard soil microbial communities from Emeryville, California, USA - Original compost - Back yard soil (BY) | ecosystem: Environmental > Terrestrial > Soil > Unclassified | place: USA... | reverse complement strand
GGCCCAAGGCGGTGACGAAGCCGCCGAAGGACATCGTCTGGATGATGATCCCGGGGATCAGGAAGTCGATGTAGCTGTAGCCGGGGGTGCTGATCGCGCCGCCGAAGACGTAGGCGAAGAGCAACACGAACATGATCGGCTGCACGGTGAAGGAGAGCAGCAGGTCGGGGGCGCGGGGGATGCGCATGATGCTGCGCTTGGCCAACACCAGGGTGTCGGAGAGCGTGTAGCGCAGCTGCGTCACCGGGCCGCCTCCTCGGCCGACTCGGCGCCATTGGCACTCTCGACGGCGCGGCCGGTGAGGTTGAGGAAGACGTCGTCGAGGGTCGGGCGGTGCAGGGCGACGTCGTCGACCCCCACCCCGGCCTCGTCCAGCTGCCGCACCGCCTCGGCGATCGCGCCCTTGCGCTGGCGCAACGGCACGCAGAGGGCGCCGTCGCGCATGCTCGGGGCCTCGGCGGCGATCGAGTCGAGCGCGGCGATCGCCGCGTCGGCGTCGGAGTGCTCCTCGAGGGTGACGTCGAGCCGCTCGCCGCCGACCTGGTCCTTGAGCTCGTCGGAGCTGCCCTCGGCGATGACGCGGCCACGATCGATCACGGCGATGCGATCGGCGAGGCGGTCGGCCTCGTCGAGGTATTGGGTGGTGAGCAGCACCGTGGTGCCCTGGGCGACCCGCCCTTCGATCGTCTCCCAGAGCTCGATGCGGCTGCGCGGGTCGAGACCGGTGGTCGGCTCGTCGAGGAAGAGGACCGGCGGCCGGGCGACGAGCGCCGCGGCGAGGTCGAGACGGCGACGCATGCCGCCCGAGTAGGTGCGGACGAGGCGGTCGGCGGCGTAGCTGAGCCCGAAACGCTCGAGCAGCTCGGCGGCGCGGCTCTTCGGCTCGCCCTTGGGCAGGTGGTAGAGGCGGCCGACCATCTCCAGGTTCTCGGCCCCGGTGAGGTTCTCGTCGACCGCCGCGTACTGGCCGGCGAGGCCGATCTGGCTGCGCAGCTTGGTCGCGTCGCGCACGACGTCGAGGCCGGCGACGCGGGCGCTGCCGCTATCGGGCCGCAGCAGCGTGGTGAGGATGCGGACCGCGGTCGTCTTGCCGGCCCCGTTCGGTCCCAGCAGGCCGAAGACGGTGCCTGCCTCGGCGCGCAGGTCGATCCCGTCGAGAGCGCGCACATCACCGAAGGATTTGCACAACCCGGTGGTCTCTATGGCTGCGTCTGAAGCGATCGACGCAACTTACCGACAAGCCGGCACGGCTAATCGTCGAAGTCGAAGTCCTTGGGCGGCTTCTGCTCGAACCAGAGCTGGTCGTCCTCGGGGGTCTCCTCGAGAAAGTCCGGCGTCTCCTCCAGCACGTCCTCGTCAGCGGCGCGCGGAGCGGCCTCGGCCTCTTCGGCGCCGGTGTCGGGCTCCTCGACCAGGGCCTCTGGCTCCTCGTCAGGCTCGGACTCGGACTTGTCAGCTAGCTCCAGCTCAGGCTCCTCGACGAGCTCCGCCTCGCCGAGCGGCTCCGGCTCGGGGTCGCGCGGCGCCTCGAGCGCCTGGTCGAGTTCGTCAGAGAGGCGCTGCTCATTCCAGAAGGCGTCGTCCTCGTCGTCGTACTCATCGTCATCGTCAGGGGCTGGGCCCTGAATGCTGACCTCGCCGCCTTCGGCCTCGTCGAGGCCGGCGAGCGGGTCGGTGGGGGCGAGCCGCGGCTCGGCGATCTCCTCCTCGACCAGCTCCTCGTCGCTGGGACTGGGCGGCCCCTCGGCGGAAAGCTCCTCGTCGAGGTCGTAGAGCTCGGTCGGCTGCTCGGCAATCACCTGGCGCTCTTCGGTGGAGTGGGAGGCGGGCTCGGGCTCGTCGGCGATGATCTCGTGCTCCATCGCGGGCTGCTCCTCCTCGGCGGGAGCCATCGGCGGCGGCTCCTGGAGATCGGCGATCGTGGTCTCCCGCCGGGCGGCCGGCTCCTCAGCCGTCTCCGGCTGGGTCATGAATTCGGTCGGCGCCTCGGCAGCCGGGTCGTGCTCAGGCTCGCCACCAGGCCGCTCCGCCTGGCCGAACGCCTCGTCCTCGAGCTTGCTCAGCTCGGAATCGTCGGCGCCGTGCTGGCGCTTCAGCTCCAAATGCTCGCGGATTGCCTCGTCGAGAATGCTCATCAGCTACGTCCCTCGGGAACCTAAAGCCTATGCGGTTATCCTTCGCCTTGCGAGGGTCCTGGGATGTTCCTCCCACCCCCGCCTGAGGGGCTATAGCTCAGCTGGCAGAGCGCCTGGATCGCACCCAGGAGGTCGGCGGTTCGAATCCGCCTAGCTCCATTGCCCGATGTCCCTGCACGTGGGGATTTCCGCCTCCACAAGTCGCTTCCTACCGCCGCTGAATCTGCGCTCCATTTCGGGCACGAGTGCCCGAAATCGCGGCGATACGAAGGGATTAGCGGCGATTGCCGTCGATTCCGGCTTGCTCTCCAGCAGCGCTGGAGCTATGCAGCCGGGCCAGTGAGCAAAAGCGCTGGCGGCGATGAACGCATCGCGAGCCGGCACTGAAGCTCAACATTCCGCGATGGCCGATGGCGGAAGCCTCGAATCATCGAGATCGTCGAGCGTCGATCGTTGGCAGCGAGGTCGGCGGCTGGCCCCCTGCGGCACTTCGACCCGCTAGATCAGCTGCTCCAGTGATGGCGCGTATGCCGCCCGCGAGGCATCGCGCGAGAAGGAGGTGAGCAGCTGTGCGGAGTACTCCGGGGCGATCCTCCCGACGCGCTGAAAGTCGAAGCGCAGGATTTGAGCTTTCGAGTGCCAGTGGGGGTACGGGGGTAGGTCGCCTTCTACGTTTAGATGCATGATCGGCCGCCGATCAGAGCCCAACTTGGACTTCGAGGAGTCCGCCACCTTCTTGTGGAGCTCGCCGTAACGCTTGGTCTGGCCCGGGGTGAGCAATGGCATCAGCGGCAGCGGGTTGCGGATGTCCATTCGCGCCCATCCGCCAGCGTCAAAGGTGCAGAGATCGAGGATCTCCAGCGAGAGATAGCGTGCCTGGGAGAGTGAAACGAAGTAGGAATTGGCAGCGGTGGCCGCTTCGTCTCCGATCAGCTGCGCGAAGCCCAACGCTAGCTTTTGCTGGCGCTTGCTCGGTAACTTGCCCGGTTCCTGCATCAAGGAGACGGGCAGGAGACGGGCAAACCTGGTGTCGGCGCGAATGCCCCTGGCGTCGTCTCTGAACGCGATGTCGCACGGCTGGATGGCCAACACGTAGTACTTGCCACCGGACTTGAAGACATCGCCATTTTCAAGCGGCAAGCCGGCTCTGTTGATGAGCTCTCCCGAAGAGTAGTTCTCGGCCGCCATCAGCTCGGTGACAACCTGCTTGGAAGGCTCGTGGTCGACGTGGACGATCGCCGCCGAGCGACGAGCGTCGGCGATCGCCTTGAGCAGGCGCTTGTCGTGCTGGACGGTGGCAGCTCGGTGGAGAGCCTGGCGCTGGTATATCTCGAAGATGCGGAGGTAGGTGTCGACCTCCCAAATGCCCTCTCGCCGGGAGGCGCGAATAACGATGTCCTCGATCAAGCGCGGGTGCAAGCTGACGAGCTGGTCGACCGCCTCGGCATGGGCCACCTGAAGCGCCTTCTCGACTTGGTCGCGGATCGTCTCCAGGTTCTCGAGGGTGAGGCTCATGCGCACGAAGTCGACGAACGCCATGCTGTCCTCTCTAGTTAGGTGCTCCTTGCTGGCGATCAGGATCTCGGCCGCCGACAGGCCGGCAGCAGTCACTACAGCGCCGGGAATCTCAAGCTCGTTCTCAGCCTCGATCGTGCTGGTGAGAAGAACGGCGCGAGCGCTATCGTCGGAGCGAAGGTAGTCCCCAAGGAGATCGGCGCCTCCATCGGGACCGCCTTCGTCCCCGAGGCTGCGATCGAAAAAGACCAGAGATCCTGCCGGGCCGGCCTCGCCAAGGCAGGCCGCGAGGTCGTCTTCCCAGTGCAGAGGCGAAGCAGTGATCCACTGGGTATCTGAGAACAGCACCCGCATCACGTCTATGTCCGCGGTTGCCAGCTCGGGCGCCTTCTTCACCGCAGCATCTTGGGCCGCGCGGCGCTGGGCGGGCGTGCAGGCTGCCCAAGCGCCCGCGAAAAAAGCCTCGTAGTCACCTTCGCGATCCCATTGAGCCTCGCCCAGCTTGTGGGGCTGGGCAAGTTTGACCAAGGCTTTGGAGGAGTCGTAGGCGCCGTCATCGACCAAGACGACGCGCTTGACGCCCATCTCGTCGAGCAGCTTCTTGACTTTCCCCTGAGCCTCACGCGCCCAGTCGTGCTCGGCCGCCTCGCTCATTTGGGTCCCTCTTTACGAGCGGCGGCGAGGTCGATGACGAAGATCGAGCTCTTGCCCTCGGGGGACTCGCGGACGGAGAGCGTGCCGCCGTCGATCTCGAGCAGCTGGCGGGCGACGAAAAGGCCGAGGCCGCGGCCTTCTGACTTCATCGAGACATAGGGCCGGAAGATCGAGTCGAGCATCTCGGCCGGGACACCGGGGCCGCTGTCGGCGACCTGGACCTTGGCAGCGCTGGCGCTGATGGTGATCTCCCCGGCGCCGCCGTTCTTCTCGATCTCCCGCAAAACCCAGTATTCGCTGTTGAGGACGAGGTTGTCGAGCACCTGGGCCAGGCGGCCAGGAGAGAGCCAGACAGTGGCCGGCGCCCGCGTCTTCACCCGTACCTCGATGTCGGCGCTGGCGAGCCGCTGTCGGTGATAGGCGCCGAGCTCGGTGACGAACTCGGCGAGGTTGACGAGGCGGCGCTTGGTCCGCGCCCTCCTTAGCTGGGGATCGAGGTGCCTGAGTTGGCCGGTCAGGCCTTTGGCGGCGGCGTCGACTTCGTCGATCAGGATCGCAAGGTTGGGGTTGGCGTCATCGGCTTCGATCTCGCGCTGGGCGAGCTGGGCTCGCTCGCCGAGCCGCTGGACGACGTGGGTGATCTCATGGGCGATTCCCTCGGCCGCCAGACCGAGTCCGATCGTCTGGTACAGGTCTTCAAAGTTCTCTTCGAGCTCAGCGAAGTCGCCAGCGACGCTCTGTGCCGCCGAAGCTAGCCGCTTCAAGTCCTCAAGCGATCCATCGGCGCCGTCGAGTGCCTCGCGCGCCTGGTCGATCGCCTCTTGCTCGTCGTCGCTGAGCTCCGGCCCCTTCGCCATCCAGCTCTCAAGACCGGCGCTCGCCTCGCTGACCTTCGCCTGGGCAGCATCGGCAGCTTGGGAGACGGAGGCGGCCTCCTCGGCGAGGTCCTCGGGGCTAGGGCTGGCGGCCTCTTCAGACTCCTTGACCAGCGTTTTGGTCAGCTTGGCGCCGGTCCGTCCGGCCTCGTCCATCGCTCGGTTGATCTGGTCTCGGGAAACGGTGAGCAAGTGGTCGAAGCGCCTGAAGGCCTCGGTCTCGCGGAAGCCCTCGCGATCGGTCGTCTCCTCGAGTCCTGAGTTGTGCTCGGCAGTGATGCCGACGTAGCCGAAGACGTTGGAGGGTCGCAGCGAGTAGTAGCTGGCGGCCTTCGTGAAGCCCTGCCCGAGACGCAGCAGGTCGTAGCCTGAGGCGACGACGAAGCCGTCACGGTAGACGCGGATGCCCCCTTGCTGCTCGAGCCACTGGCGGTACTCGGCGGGGGTGTCGAAGACCGAGAGAGACGCGCTCTTGGCGGCGCCGAAGTCGCGTGCTACGACGTCGATCTCCAACTCGAAGGGGCCGCAGTCCGGATCGGAGGAAGGCACGTTGGCCAGCTCGCCGACCTCGATCCGCCGCGTCATCTTGATCAGCCATGGCTTCTTCGCCTTGACCAAGGTGAAGTCTGAGATCGAGCTGGTGCGCTCGCCCAGCATCTCGATTAGGCGCTCGCCCCCGTCATCGCGAAGGGCCGCCTGCAAGAGCTCGTTATGGCGCTTGTCGCGAGCTTGGAACCAGGCGAGGCGAACGAGGCCCTGCCACTCCAAAGCATCACCGTCATAGGAGACCTGCCAGCGCTGCATCGCCGAATCGCGGACGTTCTGGCTCAGCCGCTCGACCTCGAGGTCCTCGCCGTCGACGCGGGCACTCAAGCCGAAGGAGTCGATTCCCGCAAAGGGGTTGACCATCGTGCCCAGCTCGCGCTGCAAGCTCAAAGGCTCTGCCCAGACATCGGAGTCGACCAGCCCGGAGATCGTCAAGATCGTTCCGTGCTTGGCCCGAAAGGGCCAAGTGGCCTCGAATGGAGCCGATTCGGAGGTCCACGTGACTGGCACTTCGGCGAGGGTCCTACCGGAGCTGAACTCAGCGAACTCGAAGCCGACGGTGTGCTCGACGTCCTCCCCTTGCGGGCGAGTACGTATCTGTAGCGAGGAGCCGAGCAGCTGGGCGCCGAGGCGCCCCAGGCCCTTGTCTCCAAGTGGCGTGCGCCCTCGTTTTGACTTTTCGCTCTTTCGCTTCTGCTCTCGCTTGGGCGAGAAGCTGAGACGAAGCCAAGACTCGCGAATGACGCGCTCGCTCATGCCAGTCCCGTTGTCGGCGAGGACCAGCTGGCCACCAGAGGCTGAGCGGGAGATGTCGAGCTCCGCAGTGGTGGCGTCGGCGTCGTAGCTGTTCTTGACCAGCTCCAAGAGGGCCTGAGAGCTGTCGGTGAACAGCTCGGCACCCAAGCGACTGACGATGTCGGCGCTGGCGTCGAACTTGGCTTCGAGGACCTGGTGGTTGCTCACGAGCCCGATCGTCTCATGACCAAGACGGTCTCGATGCGGATCGTCGAGGCGTACTGGTTCTTCAGCGCGAGGCGCTTTTGGCGCGGAAGCGGACGCCGGATCCGCGTCAAGACCTTGGTGCCGCGGGAGGCGAAGAGGTCCTCGATGACCTGGGTGGTCGGCACCTCATAGCCGCTCACCGTGCGGTCGCCGAGCGTCAAGACGATGTGGGCGTCGCTGACGCAGCGATCGAGGATCGCCGCGATGGCGCCATCCAGATCGGCAAAGAAGCTGCTGACCCGTTTGCGCCCGTCGGGCGTCAGCTCCTTGGCGAGCACGCCGGCGAGCGCCGGCGAGCGCTCGACGGCCTCGCCGAGCAGCGCCGCGTCATATCGACGGGAGCCGCCGAGACTGCGGGTGTCGAGGGTGCCGATCGCATCGAGCAAGCCGGGCTGAATCGACTCGCCGATGTCGGCAGTGTCGATCCACTTGAGCGGCAGGTAACAGGCTTGCCCGTAAGGCATGGTCGTGCGGTTGTCCCCGTAGGGGGGGCTGGCAAGGACGATGTCGGCGAGCCGCTCGCCCACCGGGTCGACGACGCGTGAGTCGCCCAGTGAAAGAGTGAGGCCGGGAAGGTACTTGCCCCTCTTCCCCACTTCCGCCTGCGAGAGTTCCTTGGCGAAGGTCCTGGCTTGGCGGGCGGATCCCTCAGCTGAGCGCCTGAAGCGCTCGATTGCATCGATCTCGCGCAGGAGGTCGGGCGCCGGGCGGCTTTGTAGCTTCGGGGTGCTAATACGGAAGTTGCCGCACAGGCGCACGACTTCAGCCAACGCGATCCAAAGCAAGCGGCGCGTGACAACGCGACTCTCCGAGCTGATCGCAGCGCGAAGGGCAGCGAGGTCGAGGGCGACATCTTCGCGAAACCAGCGCTGGCACCACTGCTCATTGGGTGGGCTCACCTCTGTGCGCAGCGCCAGCGCCGCGGCGCAAACCCGGTCGATCACTTCAAAAAGCCTTGGAGAGGCAGCCTCTGCAGAGCGGACCTTGGCAATGAGGATGGCGAGCGGGTTAATGTCGCTCCCCGCGTAAGGCAATCCGAGCCTCATCGCCTCGACCATCGTCGCCCCCGAGCCGACGAACGGGTCATAGGTCAGCGGCGTTCCCGGGCGAGTCTGCCGAACCGCCTTGAGCAGGGTGCCCTGCATCTCGGAGACCATCATCGCCGGATACTGGAAGGGCGTCGTCCGAGCTCCGGCGCTTTTGGTGGTCCCAGGCCGAGCCCAAAACTCTTCGCGGGCGCTTGCCGAGAGGGCGTCGCTCAGGCGTAGATCGGCGCTACAGGGAGCGAGCGTCCTCGTCACCGTGACGACTTCAAGGCAACCACACCCCAACCTGCCCTTGCACGCCAAATTGAATTCATATTGATGCATAATAAAAGCCGCGATGGACGCTGCACCCGAGGCAATCAGACTGATTGAGGTGCTCTCCAACTGGCGCAATCGGGAGGCGCTCAAGGGCCTGAGCGAAGGGGCGACGAGCCGACAGCTAGCAGCGAATCTGGGTGTCTCACAGCCAACGGTGAGCCGACTATTGAATCGCCTGCGCGACGTGGGCCTCGTCAGTGCTAAGAGGGGCGAGAAACCGCGGTGCCGCGGACGGCCACAAGAGGAATGGACGCTGCTCGAGCCACAGGCCGCCGAGGCGCTCGAAGCAATCGAGAAAATCGCCAAAGAGCTCGTCAAGCGCCGGCGGGCCGAGGCCGCCTAGTACCCGGCCCGCCGCTCGCGAGAACCCGTTTCTCGACCTGGTCTATGTGCGAAATCATGCTCCGAACGGTCGCGAGGCTTACCTCTGCGTCGTCGTACCTGGACCACTGTTCCCCGCCGTGCACCAAGCGGTTGCGACGCTCCACGTGGCGGTGGTACTCCTTCCAGGCCTGAGCATTCTTGATTGAGTCCCCCGTCAGCGCCTCCCACAGCGCCCGCATCGAGCGCTGCATCATGGTCCGGTCCGGAAGCACGTTCATAAGTGCTTCCGTCGGCAACTCCGGATAAGTACCGAGCAGCTTCCGCAGCGCCTCATCGATCCGTACCTCAACTGCCATCTGGGCGGTGACGATCGCGATCGGGTGCTGGTGCTCGTCAAGCTGCGCTTCCGCCGTCCCGAGCAGCACACGGTGATAGGTAAAATCAATCTTGATCTTGGTCATCTCGACCCACGGAACCTTGGTGGTTGCACTTGAGTTTCTTCATCGTCGGGACTCTTCCTTGACGGCCAGACTGGAGTCGTTGATCCCGTTTCGTTGATGGAGCTAGGCGGATTCGAACCGCCGACCTCCTGGGTGCGATATATAGGTCGTGCAGTGCGAAAGTGCAGGAAAGTTGCCAATTTGCAGGTCTTTCTAGTACCCCCAATTTTGCGCAGTTTCTCTAGATGAGCGGGGATATGCGGCGATATGCAGGGAGTCGGGCACTCCTGGCGAGAAGTGCCCGAAATCGGCGCAGAGCGGTTGGAACCCGATTGGTGGGCTAACGGCTGGACGAGAACGGAGGCCGGTCTACGAACACCCCTTGAGTTCCTGCACGTGGGCATCTTCGCCTTCTCAAGCCCTTTCCAACCGGGGCTGAGTTTGCGCTCTATTTCGGTCACGAGTGCCCGAAATGGCCGGGATATAAAGGGATTACCGGCGAATTGCGGTCGATTGCGCCTCGCTTTCCAGCGGCCCCGGAGCTACGGTCAGGTTCGCTTCGCAAGGGAGACGAGCGAGGTGTTGGGTGCGATACCTGTCGCCAGCAAAGGGTGAACGAGATCGCAGTAGGGGTGCTCCTAGGATGCACGCATGGGAGATGCCGACTTCACCTGGCGCGACTACGAGGACCACATATACGAGAAGCTCTCCGAGTGGGCGGCGCCTGGTGCCGAGGTCATCTTCGACCAGAGGCTGCCCGGTAAGTTCAGCGGGATCGACCGGCAGGTCGATGTCGTGGTCAAGGGCCGCTTCGCGAATGTCACGGGCGAAGAGATGACCGCGGCGGTCGACTGTAAGTACTACACGCGCGAGATCGACGTGAAGAAGGTCGACGAGTTCATCGGCTACATCGAGGACGTGCAGGCCGACATTGGGATCCTCGTGACCAACAAGGGGTTCACGCCAGCGGCGAGGCGTCGGGCGAGCCGCGGCATCGACCTTCGCGTGATCGTCGCCGAGATCGACCGGCTGCCGCCGAGCTACTTCTCCTCCTGGGATGAGGGCTACTACGAAAGCGACTACTACGACGGTGGCCCCGGTGCCCGAGACCAGGACGGCGCGACGATCAGCTACTTCTACATCGATCCCGTCGGCCTGGAATACACCTTCGATCCCGATAGACCTCCCGAGCAGCTCGACGAGCCCGTCCTCGCCGGTCCCGCCCAAGAGGTGTCATGGGGCGATGATGAGGCACGGGCAAAGTGCGTCGCAGCGATCCTCCGACACCGCGGCGGGGGCGCGGAGCCCGACCCCGAGGACGTGAAGCGGGTAGTGCTCGAGCTCGCCTACTGGTGGGAGGACGGCCAGACCTGGACGCTCTTCGACGGCCAGCTCACCGATCTCGGCGTTTGAGAGCATGCCGCGGCTGCTCGTCGTCGCGCACCGCCTCTCCTGGGCCGCCGAGGAAAAGCGCGATGCCGACCGAGAAACCCGCGAATTTGCGGTCATCCGCTATCTGGTCGTTATCCGCGAATGGCCATAGGCTCAGTCGTGTGAATGCCTCTGCAAAAGGCGTCGGACAGGAAGGCGAGCCGTCCCTCCTCGCCGAGTACCGCTCTCTCGCCGCCGACGTTGCTCAACAGCGCGAGCGCGCGGAGCGGCTCCAGGGCCTCGCCGATGCAGCCCGCGTCCAGGCTGAGGCCCAGGAAGCATCCCTCCAGGACCTCAGTGAGCTGGTCGGAATCGACCCCCAACTGCGCCTTGAGCACCTGGACTCGCGCCTCGGCGGCCAGCGACTACAGGAGATCGCTATCTCTGTGCTCGCCGAGAGCAAGCCGGGCGGAGAGCCGATCCACTACAAGGAGTGGTACCGGCTTCTTCGCGAGGCCGGATACTTGGTCGGCGGCAAGGATCCTCAGGCAACCTTCCTCGCCTCGGTCGCCCGCTCTCCGCGGGTGCGGTCGGTTGGCCGGCGTACCGGCCTCTACGTCATCACCGGGGGTGTCGCTGACGATTCGAAGGGGTGAGACCTCCCGCCTCACGGACAGCTGATCCCGAAGAAAATGGTCGGAGCTTGCAAGATCACTGCTTGTAGATAGAGCAACTACAGAAGCTGTCCGGCCGCTGGCCTATGGTCGGCTCAAATGCCAGAAATCACGGCGTACCCGACTACCACCGCACACTTTCTTCGTGTCGTCGTCCCGGACGAGGGACCCGACCCAAGGCTTCTGAATGCGGGGACCAGGAGGCGTCTGTATCTGGGTACCGGCGCACCTTCGTCAGTCTTTGGGTTCCAGGCAGGCCAGCAGGTCTCAAGGGGATCGCGTCGATCCAGACGGATGAGAAAGCGAGGTAAGGGCCGATGAGCCTTGCCACCATCCTGCCACTGGGCGCGCATGTCTCCGCCGCAACGGCGAGCGATCTACCCGACTGGATCCCGATCAGCGCCTTGATCGCCGCCGCGGCCTCACTGACCGGCCTCTTCGTCAACCGCCTCTCCGACCGCCGCGACCGGCGGCGGAGCCTGTACTCAGAGGCCTACCAGGCGGCGGTTGGCTGGGCCGAGCTCTACTACCGGGTGCGTCGCCGCGACCCCGCAGCACCGTATGAGGTGGCGGCCCGCTTCCACGAGGTCCAGGAGCAGATCGACTTCCACCAGAGCTGGATCGACAGCGAGTCGGTGGCCCTCGGCCGCGCCTACTGCAGGCTCGTGCTGCGGACCAAGGCGCTCACCCTGCAGCCTATCCGCGACGCATGGGCAGAGTCGCCGGCGCTGCCCGCCGACGGCTTCTCGGTCGTCCCGGTCGCCCCTGCGGAGCTGGGGACCGCCCGGGAGCTGTTCATCTCCGACCTGCGCGACCACCTCTCCTGGTGGCCGCCGCGGCGCCTTGCCCTGCGGCGCCGCTACACGAAGAAGAAATGGACGGCGATCCAGGTCGCCGCCAAGGACATCACTACCGACAAGAAGGAGGACCGATGAGACTCACCGACGCCTTCGGGCGCTTCCACGAGAAGATCGCCCTGACCGCGCTCTCGGAGGAGCGGGTTAACCGCGCCTGGGGTCGCCTTCACGACCATCTGAGGACCGCCTATGGGCTGCCCGACACCCACATATTTATCCAGGGCTCCTACGCCAACGACACCGCGGTCCGCCCGGCCGATTCCGGCGGCGAGTATGACCTCGACTTGGTCTGCCTCTGCGCGGCGCAGGACGCCGACGCTGAAGCGACGATCGAGGGCCTAGCCGAGGTCCTCCGCCGCGACGCCGACCTCGCCGCCCGGATCGAGCCCAACGAGTCGGGCCGGCCCTGCGTGCGCCTGCGCTACGCCGACGACCCGCAGGGCTTCGGCTTCCACGTCGACATCGTCCCCGCCCGCGGCATCGATCCAGCCGGGGTGGTCGAGGTGCCGATGCGCGGCCTCGAGGACTGGCGCGCCTCTGCGCCTTACCCCTTTACCGCCTGGTGCCGCGAGCAACCCGAGGCCTTCCGCCGCGTGGTGAGGTTCCTGAAGCGCTGGCGCGACGTCCACGGCGACGGGTCGATCGCCTCGATCACCCTGCAGGTGCTGGCGGCAGAGACCCTCGCCGCCACCGCGGGCTCAGACGCCGAGGCGCTGCTCGGCACCCTGCGCGGCATGCGCGAGCGCCTCGCCGCCTCACCGGAATCTGCGCCGGTGATCCCGAACCCGGTGTTGCCGACCGAGAACCTCGGCGACCGCTGGAAGGATGATGACTACGGCCGCTTCCGGGTTGAGCTGGAGGAGGCGGTGGAGCTCGCCGCCGCCGCGCTCGCCGCGGCCGAGTCCGAGCGCAGCCACGAGCTCTGGCGTGAGCTCCTCGGCGAGGACTTTCCTGCCTCCTCGGAGGACCCGGGTGGCGGCGAGGGTGGCCCACCCGCGATGCCGCCGCCGCCCGACGTCCCCGACCGCCGCCAGCTCGCGCCAGAAGATGAGCGCTACGGATGAGCTCCGGCCCTGGTGGGAGCGCCTCCCCGGGCGCCTCGACTGGGAGCTCGGGAACTTCGCCGACCTCGGCCTTACCTCGCAGCGCGACGACCGCTACACCGCGCCCGTCATCGTCACCGCGCTCACCCTGACGAACGGGAGGACGGTGCCGGTCGAGGTCCACTTCCCCTCCGAGTACCCGATCCTCGAGCCGCACGTCCATGTTCCGTCGGGCCTCCTAGGCCCGCCGCACGAGGTCGGCGGCGGACTCTGCCTCTTCGACGATCCTCGCAACCAATGGAACCCGGGGCGGAGCGTCGCCGAGCTGATCGACGGGCGGGTGCGGGCACTGCTCGAGGGTGTCCTCGTGACCGGGGGCCTCGACCCCGAGGCCGAGGAGCAGATCCCGTCCGTCCACCACCTGCGCTACCGGGCTGAGGTCGACAAGGTTGTCTTCGTCCCCGAGCCGTATTGGGCAGAGCTGCCGAAGGGGGTCGTCTCGGGGGCGATCGTGCTGCGGGGGAAGGGCCGGAGACGCTTTCTCTGCCTCGCCGAAGGGCTCGGGTCGGCGGCCGACCTGACCAGCCGCGTCGGATGCGGCGAGGGCTACGCGCTCGGGCGCTGGGTGGCGTTGGCGGGCGAGCCGGACGGCTATTTGCAGCCCGAACAGGTACTTGAGCTCGCCCGCGAGGTCTACCCCCGCCTCTTCGAGCCGATCGTCATCGACGAGGTCTCCTACCCGCCGGGTTGGATCGCGGTCAACTTCCTCGGTCCCGGCGTCCGCGCCGGCGAGAAGGGGCGCCGCTGGGGCTTCATCGAGCTAACCGGATCCGACACCGTCCCGACCGCGGCGCTCCGAGGCTGGGAGGTGCAGCCGCTGACGCTCGCCGAGCGCGCGCTGCGGACGCCCGAGCTGGCCGGCCTCGAGGCGGCGAAGGTCGTCCTCCTCGGCGCCGGCTCGCTCGGCTCGAAGGTGGCGGTCGAGCTGGCGAAGGCAAGCTGCGGGGCGATCGTCCTAATCGACCACGACGACTACGAGGCGGGCAACGCCGTCCGCCACGAGCTGGCGCCGCTCGACGCGGGCGAGCCGAAGATCGAGGGGCTCGCCCGACATCTGGAGCAGCTCGGGCCCTTCACTCAGGTCACCAACTTCCCCTTCCAGCTCGGCCAGTCGCCGCCCTCGGCCGAGATCCTCGCCGAGATCGCGAGCGCCGACCTGGTGGTCGAGACCACCGGCAGCCGCGCGGTCGGCCGTCTCTGCCAGCGCTATTGCCGGATCTCGGACACGCCGCTCCTGTGCGCCTCACTGACCCGCGGGGCGCGCGGTGGCGACATGGTGCTGCTCGGACCTGAGCAGTGTCTCGACTGCTTCCTCCTCGCCCAGCAGGAAGGCCGCATCCCTACCCCGCTCCAGGGCGAGGAGGAGGCGCCGGTCGTCCCGGTCGGCTGCGGCAGCTCTGCCTTCTCGGGCAGCGGCTTCGACTCCTCCGAGCTGGCGAGCGTCGTCGCCAGGATGGCGGTGCGCGCCACCGGCCGGACCGCCTACCCGCCGCTCGACCACGACTGGGCGGTGCTCAACTTCCTCGGCGAGCCCGGCCGCCGCCTGGGGACCCTCGCCGTCGACCCCGAGTGCGGTCACCTGCGGTGAGCGAGCTCATCTGGCTGCCGGGCACCGCCGTCCGTCTGATCGGGGCCGACGCCGTGCGATGGGGACTGCGGGAGACCGGCGGCCCGCTTTTCGGATATGAAGCCTGCGGAGAGCTGGTCGTCACCGAGGCCTTCCTCCCCGGACTACGAGCGACCCACCTGCCTTTCCTCTATCGGCCCGATCGGGACGCGGTCGATCGGGCGATCACGGAAGTTCACGAACGTAGCGATGGAAGGGAACGATGGATCGGTAGCTGGCACACCCATCCTTTCGGGCGAGCCCAGCCATCACTCGTCGACCGCCGTACCGCGAGCCGTATCGCTCGGGAGGTCGCCGTCGCCTGCCCGCGACCATTGATGCTGATCCAGACGACCCGACCGACGCGGACGGGGCCGCGGGCCCACGTGCTCGGCTGCTGGCGGTGGTCGTCCGAAGTCGAGGACCTAGTCGACGCGGAGGTGCACCCCGTGCCTGAGAACGTTAGAAACTAGTTGGTGTCACCTGATTCGTGGTCCCAGTGACCGCCAGCTTCCGACCGAAGAATCGGGTCGAGTAGCCGAGCGGCCACTGCGTGGCCGGCCTCAATGTCGACCGCAATCCCGACCTCGCGGGCCAGCACCGCGTACGGTCTTGCCCACGACGACGGTGGCGACGGCATGGCCTTGGGGAGCGGCTGGCGGGCGCGCCGCTCGAAGACAGTCGCGAGCGCTCGGCGGAGGTGTTTGGCGTCGAGTTCAGCCAGCTCGCCGATCAGCACGAGGTCGACGAGATCCTTGACTCGGGTGCTCTCCCGCTGGTCTTGTCCAAAGATGCCGGTGTAAGCGTGGAGCTTCTCGGCAACGTGCTGCTCAAGCGAAACGACCGGCAGCTGCAACTCTGCGACGTCGGCGAACTCCAGCGAGTTTGCGCCGAGAAGCGGCTCTGCCTGAATTGGCGTCGCTTCGCTGAACGCGACATCGACTGGGAACTGCTCGAACCGGCGGGTATCGAGGTCAGCGCGAACCGTGTAGCGGACGGCGTGGAATCCGGTGGCAGCGTCGAGTGCCGGCGTGCGGCGAACCTCGAAGACGAAGAAGTCGCCGAGGTCGACGTGGGTGGCGGCGACCAGATGCTCGGTTGCCGCTTCCTCGTCGTCGGCTCGCCCGAGGTCGATGTCCTTCGTCGTTCGGGCGCGAAGTCCAAGGCGCAGCTCCAGAGCGAACGCGCCCTTGAGAACCCAGCCACTTGACTCCGAGGTCGCGAGCCTGGCGAGGAATCGCTCGAAGGCCACGCGCTTGCGCAGGCGCAGCAGGGCGACGCCGGTCGCCTGGGCCTCGTTCTTCAGGCGTTGCTCGAGCGCGGTGCGGAACGCGTTTGCCGTTTCGTATCTCACGGCTATCCATCCTTCTCCGCAGCGCGGCGGATGAGATCGGCAACGCGGCCTCCGCGCCGATCGGCTCGGGGAAGAAGCGAACGACGGGTAGTCAAACCTTCGTGCAGTGCTTGGCGGACGGCCATCTCGATCTGCTCGGGGGCCGTCCCGGCGCCGGCCGCATCGAGAATCGACCGCACCGGGTCGGTGACGCGGATGCCTTCGCGGGACACGACTTCGGACGGCTCGAGGGGCTTCGTCGTCGTGTGCAGGGTCACCCCCTGACGCAGCCTGATACCACGGTCATCGCGATCGACTAGGAGATGCACGCTGTTGGGGATCACATCCGAGAGTTCGTGAAGGTCCAGCGCGCTCTCGTGGGAGACGACGGCTCGCTCCGCACCGACCGAAAGCCACTTCTCCCGCACGTCCTCGAGGGGGGAGCCTGGGTAGCCACGCAGGCGGTACATCCCGCGGCGGATGTGCTCGTATCTCCCGGAGCGAACATGGTGGGCGAGCAGCTGCGGGCTAAAGCCGGCTTCGCGCGCCTGGCGGGCGGTGAAGTAACCGTCCTGCCCGTAGGAGACTTGGTTCAGAGTGATCGCGTCAGGAGGCTGGGTGTCAGACATAGATAAAGCATAGCTATATCTTTCTGCGACATTTGTAGGCGGTGGTCATTTCCAACCGCCCTGCGCAAATTTCGGGCACTTCTCGCCAGGAGTGCCCGACTCCCTGCATATCGCTGCATATCCCTGCGTATCCGGTGCGAAAGGCCAAGGCGGAAAGACGGCCAAAGATCGTAACTAAACCCCTGCTAATCGCCCATTTCTGGAACCGTGTCTCAGCCGGTGGACCCGTTGGATCGCACCCAGGAGGTCGGCGGTTCGAATCCGCCTAGCTCCATCGCCAGAAGCTCCTGCACCAGCGGGGGCCGCGGCCCGCGAGCCGAACCGGCCAGCGCCTCGCGCGAGATTCCTTCCAGGACTTTTCTGGCCGGTTGGCCCCCATCTCGTTCCGCACCGCGGGTCAGACGACGAGGCCGGGATACAGCGGATACGCCTCCGTCAGTTCCTCGACGGTGGCACGCACTTCGTCGACCAGCGCCTGCGGGAGCTCCGGCTTCCCGCGGATGTCCTCGATCGGCCCTGCTGCCCCGAGGACGGTGGAGATCAGCTCGGCGATTCGGCCCATCTCTCCTTCGCCAAAGCCGCGGGTGGTCAGGGCCGGGGTGCCGAGGCGGATGCCGCTGGTGAACCACGGGCCGTTCGGGTCGTACGGCAGCACGTTGCGATTGAGCACGATGTCGCACTCGCGCAGGGCCGCCTCCGCCTGTCGACCGTTGAGGCCATGCTGGCGCACATCGACGAGCAGCAGATGGTTTTCGGTGCCGCCGGTTTGGAGCACCTCATTGCCGGCCACGAGCGCCTCGGCCAGCGCCCGCGCATTTGCGACGATCGCCGCCGCGTAGTCGCGGAACTCCGGTGCAAGCGCTTCGTGGAACGCGACGGCCTTCGCCGCCATGACGTGGGGCAGCGGGCCTCCGAGGATCATCGGGCAGCCGCGGTCGACAACGTCCGCGAACTCGCTCGTGCACAGCACGAGACCACCGCGCGGGCCGCGCAGCGTCTTGTGCGTCGTCGAGGTCACGATGTGCGCGTACGGAACGGGGTCGAACTCGCCCTCGAAGACGCCGCCGGCGACAAGGCCCGCGAAGTGGGCCATGTCGACCATGAATACAGCGCCGACCTCGTCCGCGATCTCGCGGAAGCGGCGGAAGTCGATCTTGCGCGGGTAGGAGCTGTGGCCCGCGAGAATCAGCAGCGGGCGGGTCTCCAGCGCCAGCTCGCGCACTCGGTCGTAGTCGATCAGGCCCGACTCCGGATCCACCCCGTAGGGAACGATCTCGAAGAGTTTGGCGGACAGGTTCGCCCGCATGCCATGCGTCAGGTGGCCGCCGGAAGTCAGCTCCATCGCGAGCATGCGCTGGTTGACGAGGCGTTGGCGCAGCTCCTCCCACTGCTCCTCGGAAAGGAGCCGCGAGTCCCGCACGCCCTGCTCTTCTAGGTACGGCTTCTCGACGCGCTCGGCGAGGATCGCCGAGAAGGCGACGAGGTTGGCGTCGGCGCCGCTGTGCGGCTGCACGTACGCATGGTCGGCCCCGAAAAGCTCCTGAGCCAGCGACGCGGCGGCGCCCTCGACCGTGTCGACGTTCTCGCAGCCCGCGTACCAGCGCTTGCCCGTGGCGCCCTCGGCGTACTTATCGGTCATCCACTGGCCCATCGCCAGCTGGACGGCCGGCGAGCTGTAGTTCTCGCTCGCGATCAGCTTCAGCGCGTGCCGCTGGTCCTCGAGTTCGCTGCGGATCGCGGCGGCCACCTCCGGCGCCACACCGCCGACCACCTCAAGTGCGGACTTGAAGGCCTCGCTGGCCGTGGAAGCGTCGCGGATGGTCTCGGGCACCATGGCGCTCATCCTAAGGTGCAAGAACTACGAGCTGTGCTCTCGCCGTTGGCGCCGTTGGCTATTTCCAACGTCGTGGCGCCCCGGACAGGTATTCCGCGTAGCCGCGCAGGGCAGCTGGCGAGACCAGCGCCCGATAGCCGAACAGGTAGCCGAAGAAACCCAGGACGTCGTGCCGGGGATGGAATCCGAGGCGGCGAAAGACGTGCCGCTCCTGCCACCTGCGCAACAGCCCATAGATGACGAGAGTGATCGGCAGCACCAGCATCGACCACCATGAGAACAACAGTGGATAGCCCGCGATGAAGAGGACGACGCCCGGGATCCAGAAGAAGACATAGCCGACATCGAGGAGTGGCACGAGGTAGTCGAGCCCGCAGACGAACCTGGCCAAGACTCTCGGCTGCTCGGCGGGCGGGTTGCGCCGAAGGCCCTCCAGCATCCCCTGCGCCCAGCGCGATCGTTGGCGCATGAGCTGAGAGACCCGCTCTGGCGCGGCAGTGGCGCCGAGCGCACACGGCTCGTACTCGACCAGCCCGCGGGATCTCATCATCGACCAGGTGAGGACAATGTCCTCGCCGATCGCGTCCGGCCAGCCCCCCACCGCGCGAACGTCGTCCGTCCAGTACGCGGAGAAGGCACCCTGGGCTACCAGGGTGCTGTCATAAGCCGACTGCATTCGCTTGACCCCGTTGATTCCGAGCCGGTAGTCCCAGCTCTGCATCCTGGTCAGGAAGTTCCGCGTTGGGTTCTCGACGACCAGGGCGCCCGCGCAGGCACAGACATGCTGCCCTTCTGGTCTACCCATCAACCTGCTGACCAGATACTTCAGAGCCTCTGGGTGCAGGAGGGTGTCGGCGTCGACGGTGACCACGATCGGAGTCTCGACGCTCTCCAGCGCTCTGTTCAGCGCCCGCCACTTTCCCGCTTCCGGCTCGAAGATGCGCCACAGCTTCAGGCCATGGCGCCGCGCCGTCTCCTCGGCGACTTCGGCGGTGCGGTCGGTCGAGTTGTTGTCGGCGAGGATCGCCGTGAGCGGCCCGCCGTAGGCGAGATCCGCGATCCGCTCCAGGGTCGGCCCGATGCTCGACTCCTCGTCCCGGGCGGCGATCACGACAGTCACCGGGGGCCACGCATCCTCCCGCCAGGGGCCACTGGGTGGATCCAGCGATGGAACGCGGTAGCGCAGCGTGATCAGCGTGAAGATCATGAAGCCGATGAGCACGGCCGGGACGTAGGCGAGGAAGACCGGGATCACCCAGGACATCAGCGGACCGATCGCATCGCGAAGCTCCGCCCGCCATGGAGATGACGCCCAGACGGCGAACGCCACGTAGGCAGCGGTCAACCCCAACGCAACCGCGAACCTGAGCGTCGTGGAGGCTCCCTCGTGCGACCAAGCGCGCGCCTTGTGGTGGCTCGGGGTCCGTTCGGCGGACGCGGCTCGCGACATGCGCTCAGCGTTCCACAAGAGATGGACGACCGGGACTGCTCTCGAATGAACGGCTAAGCGCCCAGGCGTTGCGCGGGGTGAACCGGCGCCTCTCGGCGCCTCCCCTCCGTCTCTGCTCCACGGCGCCCGCTCGACCCAGCCACCGGCCGCCAACGCGGACTACGGCGACTGTGGCAGCTTGGCCGCGCCCCGCTTCGTGACCGGCGCCGAGGGCGGCGGCACGACGGGGCCTATGTCGCCGTCGGGGGCCTTGTCGAGGTCGACGATCACGGGGGCGTGGTCGCTTGGGCCTTTGCCTTTGCGCGCTTGCCGGTCGACCCAGGCCGCGCGGACACGGGCGGCGACCGGGGCGCTGGCGAGGATCAGGTCGATCCGCATTCCCAGGTCGCGGTGGAACATGCCGGCGCGGTAGTCCCAGTAGGTGAAGACCCGCTCGTCTGGCCAGCGGTCGCGGACTACGTCGCGCAGGCCGAGTGCCTGGAGCTCCGCCAGCGCCGCTCGCTCTGGCGGCGTCACGTGCGTCTGGCCGACGTAGGCTTCGGAGTCGAAGACGTCCTCGTCGGTCGGGGCGATGTTGACGTCGCCGCAGACGACCGCCGCCTCGGGCCCCGCCGCCACCGCGTCGCGCAGCGCGGCCAGCCAGGCGAGCTTGTACTCGTAGTGCTCGGAGCCCGGCTCGCGGCCGTTGGGCACATAGACCGAGTGCACGCGGATGCCGCCGCAGCTGGCCGATAGCGCACGCGCCTCCGGGTGCGGAAATCCGGGGGCGGCGGCGAGGCCCGGAACGACGTCCTCGATGCCGACGCGCGAGAAGATCGCGACGCCGTTCCAGCTCGCCTCGCCGTGCACGGCGACCTCGTAGCCGCGGTCCGTCAGCTCGTCCCCGAGCAGAGCGAGCAGAGCGTCGTCGGCGAGCTTCGTCTCCTGCAGGCAGACCACGTCCGGGCGCCGTTCGTCCAGCCACGGCAGCAGGCGCGGCAGCCGCTGCTTGAGCGAGTTGACGTTCCAGGTGGCGATCCGCACCCGGCGGAAGCTACGGGACCGGCGCCGCCGCGCTCGTGTGGACGGGGGCGTATTTCTCCCCGTCCGTGGTGAACTCGGGATTGCCGTAGGTCGCCAGGCGGCCTTTCAAGACACCGATCGTGAAGGCATCAACGGCGTCGCGCAGGAACTCGGGGGCGTGGTTGTCCGCCTCCTGGACCAGCAAGAACCGTCCGATCACGAACGGCGCCGTGGCGGCGATGCGCACAACGTCTCCAGGGCTGAGTGAGACGCCCATCGCAGCCGCGGCCTTGCGGTCGCCGTTGACGAAGGCGCGGATGAAGAAGGCCTTGCTGAAGCTCCTCTCGACGGCGTCGGCGACACGGTCAAGGGGGGTGTCGTTGGCGGGCAGGTAGGCGTCCATCGTCGCGCGGACGAGCGCGCCGCACGTCGCGTCGTCGAATCCATCGCGGAGCAGCGCCGCGCGGGTGTGCATGACGTGCAAGGTCTCCTCGACGGTGGCCGGCAGGAGCTCCTCGGGCAGCCCGAGCAGGAAGCAGCGGTAGCGCCCGAACTCGACGAGCGCGCGCTCCGAGGCGGTGAACTCGGAGCGGCCCTCGCGGCGGGCCTTCGCGGCGAGCAGATAGATATTGATCAGGCCGGCGGGCATCTGGTCGACCTGCGGAATCGGGATGCCGAAGACATCGAGGTCCCAGCGGTCGGCGCGCTTGAGCGCGTTGTAGCGGACCATCGAGTGCATGAGGCGGACCATCGCGGCCGCCTCGAAGCCGAGCCCGTAGCGCTCCAGCGCGCCGGGCAGCGTGGTGACAGCGAAGAAGCTCGCGGTCTCGTTGACGCGGCGTGCCGCCTTGCGTCCGCCGAGCGCGCCGGTGAGCGCCATCGGCAGCGCGGCGTAGGTGTTCATGAACGTCGCCACGAACACGCCGCGGGTGAGGAACGGCGCCAGGAACGCCGCCGGGATCCGCGCCTGACGGGCGCCCTCCTCGACCAGGTCCATGTCGCACCAGTCCGGCGTGGCCTCCATCGACGCGATGAACGGGCCCAGCTCGGGTAGCGCATCCGGCACGGCCTCGATTCCCTCCCTGCAGGCGAGCGCGAGCATCTCGATCAGTTCCTTGAGCGGTCGCTCTGCCATCAACGCGGCGTAGGGATCGGCGACGACGTCGCCCAGCATCGTCCCCGTGCTGATCAGCTCGACCGTACGCGGGTCCTCGAGCAGCGGGGCACGGTCGGCGACCCATTCGGGCAGCGAGGACTCGTCCTCGGGCGCGGTCGCGAGCCGGTACGGCTGGGCGCTGAAGTCGACCTCGCCGTAGAGCAGCGGCTGCAGGCTCTTCTGGCTGCGGACGCGCTCGGCGAGGGCGGGATAGTGGAGGGTGTCGGGCATTGGGAGGGTGTCGGGCATTGGGATCTCCAGGTCGGTCTGGATAACTTGCACGTTGTAAGTTACTAACTTACGCGTTATAAGTTCTGCCCCAAGCAATGGCCGAGCAGATCCGACAACACCGCATGACGGCCGAGAGCCGGCGTGAGCAGATTCTCGACGTGACCCACGCGATCGTCGACACCGAGGGCTTCCACGCCGCAACGCTCGGGCGGATCGCCACGGAGGCCGGCATCACCCGCACGGTCCTCTACCAGCAGTTCGGCGATCTGCCCGGCCTGTTCGTCGCGCTTGTCGATCGCGAGGCCGAGCGCGCCGGCGCTCAGTTCGCCTCTGCTGTCGCCGCATCCGGCGAGCCCGACGAGTACGACGGCACCTTCAGCGACGCCTTCGCCGGCTTCCTGCACGCAGTGGACACGCACCCCGCAACCTGGCGGCTGTTCCTCTTCCCGCCTGAGGGCGCGCCGCCCGAGCTGCACGAACGGCTCGCGCACGCGCAGGCGGTGGTGCACCAGTACATCGCCGACGTCCTGCTCGAGATCAACCCGCAGATCTCGGACATCGAGTACACCGCGCGCATCCTCCACGTCGCCGGCCGCGAGCTGCTGCGCCTGCGCCTCACCGAGCCCGAGGCCGCCACCCACGAGCGCCTGTTGGCGCACGTCCAGCGACTGACGCCTGCGCTGCTGCGCCAAGCGCCGCGCAGGTAGCGCTTAGTTCGCTCCGGGCGCCAGCTCGCCCGCGAGCTACGGCGACTGTGGCAGCTTGGCCGCTCCGCGCTTCGTGACCGGCGCCGATGGCGGCGGCACGACGGGGCCGATGTCGCCGTCGGGGGCGTCGTCGAGGTCGGCGATCACCGGCGCGTGGTCGCTTGGTCCTTTTCCTTTCCGCGCCTGCCGGTCGACCCAGGCCGCGCGGACCCGGGCTGCGACTGGGGCGGCGGCGAGGATCAGGTCGATCCGCATCCCCAGGTCGCGGTGGAACATCCCGGCCCGGTAGTCCCAGTAGGTGAAGACCCGCTCGTCCGGCCAGCGTTCGCGGACGACGTCGCGCAGCCCCAGCGCCTGGAGCTCCGCCAGCGCGGCGCGCTCGGGCGCCGTCACGTGCGTCTGCCCGACGTAGGCCTCCGGGTCGAAGACGTCCTCGTCGGTCGGGGCGATGTTGACGTCACCGCAGACGACGGTCGTCTCCGGCCCCGCGGCCACCGCGTCGCGCAGCGCGGCCAGCCAGGCAAGCTTGTACTCGTAGTGCTCCGAGCCTGGCTCGCGCCCGTTGGGCACATAGACCGAGTGCACGCGGATTCCGCCGCAGGTGGCCGACAGCGCCCGCGCCTCCGGGTGCGGAAAGCCGGGGGCGCCGGCGAAGCCTGGAACGACGTCCTCCAGGCCGACGCGCGAGAAGATCGCGACGCCGTTCCAGCTCGCCTCACCGTGGGCGGCGACCTCGTAGCCGCGATTCGTCAGCTCTTCCCCGAGCAGATCGAGTAGATCGTCGTCGACGAGCTTCGTCTCCTGCAGGCAGACCACGTCCGGATTCCGCTCGTCCAGCCACGGCAGCAATCGCGGCAGCCGCTGCTTCAGCGAGTTGACGTTCCAGGTGGCGATCCGCATCGAGCTGACGGTACTGCCAATACGATCACCCACATGCCCAAGAGCTGCATCGCTTTCCTCGTCGCGCTGTGCGCACTGGTTCTAGCCGCTCCGGCGGGTGGCCAGGAGGAGAGATTGAGCAACTCCGAGCTGTACTGGCTCGGTCCTTACTTCGCCGGGCTTTCCTTGACCGAAACGTGGTACCAGTCGTTCGCGTACGGTGAGTGCGAGTTCCCCGAGGGGGAGGGCGGGTGCACGCCACCGGTCCAGGTGCAGAACGCAACCAGCTGCGCCCAAAACCCGATCGGGAACGGCAGCCTGGGGGAAGCGTTTCTCGTGCGTGGCGGCGGAATCGCGGTGGCAAATGAAATTGAACCGGGATTCCTCGACGTGGGAACGGGCCGGCAGACGCTGAGCGTGCAGGTCTCCGAACCGGAGCTCCTCGGAGCGGTGCTGCGGGAAGTTCACCAGCGATCCCAGACGGGCCCGGAGCCGCTCGCCCCGCCCGTGTATCCGCTGCCGGTCCTACGCGAGCTGAAGCGGGTGACCGTGGCCGAGAAACGGTTCGACGGGGTCGCGGCGATCGCCGAGGCAACCGAATTGCATCCGGACGAGGTGAAAGCGCGTTTGCGGATCGCCGAACTGCTGGGGCCGGATGCCCTCGCCGGCGTCCCCGCCCCGACGATGTCAGTTGCCACCGTGAAACATTTGCGGACCCTGGCCTTCGGGGTGCAGACTCACAACCTCGCCCACACCGCCGCACGACACAAGATGTCGATAGCGACCCTGCGCAAGAAGATCCGTCGGGTGCGGGGGCTCACCGGCGACTGCTGAGCGGTCCGCAACGCGGACGAGGCCGCTACTCGCGGTCGAAGTGATCTTCGGGGTAGAGAACCGCCCCGGAGCCGGGGCCAAAAAGGCTGACGGAACCAACTCCGAGCAGCGGCCCTCGGATCGTGCTTCGCCAGAGGTCGCGACCGTGGGGGCGGTCCCTGAAGGACGCGTGGCCGCTGAATGGTGGCGGGGGGTGCACGCTCGCGGTGCCTGCCGAGTGGTCGAAATCAAAGGCGGTGGAACCACTCTTGGCGAGGGTCGAGCGAACGATCTCCATCCCTTCGTGGCGCTTCTCTTCCATCAGGTAGAAGAGGCTCCGCCCTCCCCTATAGCGGCGGTGAACGGCGGCGGCAAACAGACAAGAGCAACGACGGGTCCCGGCATACAGCGTCGCCGATTCCCTTCTCTTCTGAGAGCTCAGCGCCAAAGGCCCTGAAGCGCCCGCGAAGGGCATCGGTTCTTTGCTGTCGGGGCACTGCCACTCCGGGATCACGCTCATCCATCCCTCAGCGTCTCCCTCGATCCGTACGTATTCTCGCTCCCCGGTGAAGTCGATCGTCCCGGTGAAGATGCCCTCGCGCAGCGTCCGTGGCTCACCCGCACACCCTTCCGACGGCTCGGTTGAGCTCAGCGTCCCGGTGGGTGTGAAGGCGACGTCGATCAGGCCCAAACGGCCGAACCGAGCTTTCAGCCCCTCCTCGGTGACCTTACCCTTCACCTCGTAGGTGACCCCGCTGTAGGAAACCCCAGGGCCCTTGCGGCCGATCTCGAGAGTCACCGTCTCGTCGTCCGAGGTCTCGAGCTGCGCGTGCAGGCCGTTGCTCGCCTTCAATTCGAGCTCAACGTCGACGATAGTTCCCGTTTCCGGGCTCGCGGCCGGCGCCGTGGCGGCAACGAGCAGGAAGACGATCGCGGTTGCCGAGGCGAGGAGTGACGAACGCCGCATCCTCTGGAGCGTATTCATCTGGTGCGCCTATTTGAGCAGGCGTTGCTTCTCCCGGGCGAACTCGTCGGCGTCGAGGGCGCCGGAGTCGCGGAGGGCGACTAGGCGCTCGAGCTCGTCGACTCGGGCCGACTCTGGGGTCGTGGCGCTGGGGGCCGGTGCGGTCGCGGGCTCGGCGCTTGGCGAGCGGCGGCGGGCGAGGCGCTCGGACCAGCGCTCGCGCAGCGTGTCCCAGGTCTCGCCGGGGAACTCGCGCAGGGTTTGGCCGCGTAGGGCCTCGATGCCGGCGACGAAGAGAGCGAGCAGAACTAGTAGCGGCAGGGGCCGGCGGAAGCCTTCGGTCGGTCCCCACCAGAGCAGCAAGAGGACGATGAAGGCGGCGGCGGCGTAGGCGCTGACCCGGTCGCGCAGGAGCGGGGCTAGGGAGCGGCGGGCCCGTTTGGCGAAACCGAGTGGGCCGGCCAGCACGGCGCCGAGGAAGATGACGAGGCCGTAGGCGAACATCGCGATGCCGCCGTTGCGCAGCAGCGAGGTGGCGATGTCCCAGACGGCGCTGACCGCCGGTTCGACCGAGTCGGAGCTGGACAGGCTGCTGACAAGGGCTTCTCCCGCCACCGAGCGGATGATCAGGATGAGCACGCCGATCAGCATCCAGCTGACGCCCCAGGCGCGGATCGCCTCGCGGCGCCAGCCGCGTGCCAAGTAGACGGCGAGCGCGTAGAGGGCCAGGGCGATCAGCGGCAGGATCAGCGAGAGGCCCTTCAGCGCGTTGACAGCATCTTGGGCGGTCGAGAGCTCTTCAGATTCGAGCAGCTGGATCCGCGCCGCGTCTGGCGGCAGCTTGTCGGCGACGTCGACGCCGAGCTGGGCGCCGAGGCGGTCGACGATCGCGCCGAGGTCGAGCGCCACTTCGCCCCCTTCGGTGGAGAGCGTGTCGCCACCGCCTTCGATCACTTCGAGGAAGAGCCCGTGGGCGTTGCGGTTCGCTTCCGCCCAGAGCGCCTGCACCCGCGGCCGGCTCAGCGCCTCGGAGGCGATCTGGCCGGCGAGCGTGCGCAGGCCCGCTGCCGCCGGGCCCGCAAGCGGCTTGGCCGGAGGTGGCAGGGCACCCGCCAGTTCCCCTTCCACGTCGACGTTTTCGTAGAGCACTTCCACCAGGTAGGCGGAGAGCGCCTCGTTGACCTCGTGGTTTTCGAGCAGCTTCGTCGAGGTGTTGGTCCAGGTGTCTGTCTCAAGGGCCTGGCGCTTGACCCAGATCGAGAAGACCGAGACGAGGCCGAGCAGCGTCGCGACGACGAGGATCGCCACGACCAGCTTCCGGTGAGCGCGTTGTTGAGCCATCGCAGACCAGACGTTCTCAGTCTCTCCGGACGACTGCAAGTCCTGCGCTCATGCTTTTCTGAGCGCAGGCAGACGCCCAGCCCCTGCCCGACTAGGCTTGACGAATGTCTCTACGAGCTCGCGCGGTCGCGATTGGCGCGCTGCTGCTCGGCTTCGCCGGGCTCACTATCGCGGTTCTCGAGGCCGTGCAGGAGTTTCCCCGCGGCCTCTTCGCGCTTGCCTGCGTGGTCATCGGGGGGAGCGCCGCCTGGTACGGCCTGCTGCGCACCGGCGCGCCGCGGGTCGCGGGCCTGCTGGTCGGCCTGCTCGGGTTCGCCGGCGCGCTGGCGCTGCTCGCCTCCGACAGCCTGCTGGAGGAGGCGCTGGTCATCGCGGCGCTCCTGCTCAGCGCCGTCCTGGCGCGCACGGCGTTCAACGTCCACGTGCGACTGCCGGCGCGCCCCGCGCCGCAACGGCCGGTGCTCTTCTTCAACCCCAAGTCCGGCGGCGGCAAGGCGGAGAAGTTCGCACTGGCGGAGGAGGCGCGAGCGCGCGGGATCGAGCCGATCGAGCTGAAGCCCGGCCAGGACCTCGAGCAGCTTGTCCGCAACGCGGTCGCGGGCGGCGCCAACGGGCTGGCGATGGCCGGCGGCGATGGCTCCCAGGCGGTGGTGGCGGCGATCGCGGCGGAGCTCGACCTGCCCTACGCCTGCGTGCCGGCCGGCACCCGCAACCACTTCGCGCTCGATCTCGGCGTCGACCGCGAAGACGTCGTCGGCGCACTCGACGCCTTCGTCGACGGCGGCGAGCACCGCGTCGACCTCGCCGAGGTCAACGGCCGCGTCTTCGTCAACAACGTCTCGCTCGGGCTCTACGCCGAGGCGGTCCAGCAGAGCGGCTACCGCGACGCGAAGCTGCGCACCCTGTTCGACACCGTGCCCGCGATGCTCGGTCCCGAAGGCACCGGGCTCGACCTGCGCTGGACGGGGCCGGGCGGGCACGAGCACGCCGCGGGAGCGGTGATCCTCGTCTCCAACAACCGCTACCGGCTCGGCAAAGCGATCGGCTCCGGCACCCGGCCGCGCATCGACGACGCGCTGCTTGGGATCACGGTCATCGGCGCCCCGAGCGGCGGCGGGCGGCGGGTGCAGCGGCCGTGGCGAGACTGGACGGCGCCGGCCTTCGAGGTCGACGCCGACCATCCCGTCGCCGCCGGCATCGACGGCGAGGCGGCGCGGCTGCAGCCACCGCTCAGATTCCACGTCCGCCCCGGCGTCCTGCGCGTGCGCGTCGCCCGCCAGCACCCCGGCGCGTCGCCCTCGGCGACAATGCCCGAAGGGCTCGCGCAGAGCGCGCTCGTGCTGGCCCGGATCGCGGTCGGTCGCGATCCGCTGCGGGCCGCGACACAAGCGGTTACACCGAACTCAACGACGACAACCACAACGAAGGAGCCCTGATGGACATCTTTTCCGTAGAGCAGAAGGAGCGCCTCAGTCGCGAGGAGGTCGCCGCGCGGCTTCACAAACTCGCCGACATGC
>Ga0164241_10001509_pt1 | contig 28343 bp, 28 predicted proteins | sample OricomyardsoilBY_FD_108780 | JGI IMG/M metagenome (GOLD analysis project Ga0164241, IMG submission 108780) | Backyard soil microbial communities from Emeryville, California, USA - Original compost - Back yard soil (BY) | ecosystem: Environmental > Terrestrial > Soil > Unclassified | place: USA... | reverse complement strand
CTCGAGCAGATCCTCCGGCAGGCAGGGAGCCCCCTCAGTCTCGACGGCCTGATCGCGCTCGCTCGGGTGCAGACGGACGTGCCCGAGGCCTCGGCCAGCTCGACGACGCTGACAGCTCCGTTCGTCCGTCTCGACGAAAGCCGTGTCGGGCTGCTCGACCGCGACGTTCCCGGAGGTCCGACCGCCGTAGCCGGCGCGATCGAGGCGGTGGTCAAGTCCTTGAACGACACCGCGCTCGGCCTCACGCCGTATCAGGCGACGTCGCTGGTCAACTCGCTTTCGAGCGTGCATGCGTCGTGGACCACTTCGATGGTCCTTTCGCTTCTCCGAAACGAAGCTTCGATCCGGATCGACCGCACGAGAAACATTGGGCTCGACGAATGGGACGACGTACGTTGCCCATCGCGTCCGGAGTTCTTGCGCCGCGAGCTGCTGCAACGGGGCGGCCAGCTGCCGCTCCAGGAATTCGCGGCAAAGATGGCGAGCATTTACGGGCGCGCGCCCGACCGAGCCGAAGTGTGGGGCTTAGCCCAGCAGGTGGGGCTGACCCTCGTCGGCGACACCATCTCCCGCCCAAACAGCGAGCCTATCCAGCCTTCCGTAGAGCGCATCGGCATCAACCTCACCGGCATTCCCGCCGAGCTTCGCGAGAAATTTCAAGAATACGTCGAGCTGCCTCCTCGCGACGTCCTTACCCTCCGGAACGAAGTCAAGCTGCACGTGGATGAGATGGCCAGAGCGTTTGAGGTCAACGAGTTCGTGGACCTGTCAGGTGCACACGTGCTGGCCCGCCAGTGCAACCTCCTGCTCGATCGCTGGCAAACCCTGCCCCCTTCCGATTTGCGCCTGGCGCACGCCGCCGTGCACTACTTCGTTAGCTGGGACGACGTAGAAAACGATCTGGACATTGGCGGGCTCGATGACGACAAGCAGATCATGAACGCGGTGTTTGCGTACTTGGGCATGGAAGATTCGACTCATGGCGCTCTCGCGAGCTGAGCGAAAACCCGAGCGCGTCGTCTTTGCACCCGGCGCGCGCGTGGAGATCCGTGGTGAAGAGTGGATCGTCCGCAAAGCCGAGCAGACGTCCACCGGCGACACCGCCGTGCACGTCACGGGTGTGAGCGAGCTCGTCCGCAACAAAGACTCCATCTTCTTGACCGATCTGGACAAGGAGATGCGCGTGCTCGAGCCCGAGCAGACCGAGCTGGTGCCCGATCCGTCGCCCGGCTACCGACGCACGCGGCTCTACCTCGAGAGCCTGTTTCGGCAGTCGCCGCCCACCGACGCGCGGCTGTATCGGGGCCACCGTGGCGCCATGGATTTCTGAACCGGCTTCCGGTCGCTGGTCAGCTTGAAGGTCCAGTCGTCGTTCTGCTGCAGCTCAGGGGGCAAGAAGCGGTAGCGCGCCTGCTGCTCAAGGACGGCAAGGTGCCGCAGCGCTACGCCAGCATCGTCGCCGACGAAGTGCAGGACTTCTCCGAGTCCGAGCTGTGCCTACTGCGGGCGATGGTGCCAGAAAGTCCGAACGATCTGTTCTTGGTTGGCGACGCTCATCAACGCATCTACGGCCACAGGGCCAGCCTCTCGCGCTGCGGCATCAACGTGCGCGGCCTGCGCTCCCGCCGCTTGCGCCTCAACTACCGCACGACCCAAAGCATCCGCAACTGGGGCGTCGCCATTCTGCGCGGCATGTCGGTCGATGATCTCGACGAAGGCACCGACGACGCGCTCAAGGGCTATCACTCGCTGCGCGTCGGTGGCGCACCAGAGGTCGTGCACCACGCCACCGAAAAGGCCGAAGACGCTTTCATCGTCGCGCGCGTCCGCTCCTGGATCGAAGAGGGGCGAGCCCCCGGCGACATCTGCATCACCGCGCGCACCAACAAATTGGTCGAGAAGCGCTACGCGCAGATCCTCAGAGACGCAGGACTACCTGTGCAAATCACCAAGACGGACGAGAGCAAGCTCGGCGACGGTGTTCGCGTGGCCACCATGCACCGTATCAAGGGCCTCGAGTTCCCGTGCGTGCTCATCGCTGGTGTCGAAGCCGGCACGATGCCGCTCGAGCTCAAGAGCTACGCGGACGAGACCGCGCGCCAAGACCATCTCGATACAGAGAAGCGCCTCATGTTCGTGGCTGCCACCCGTGCGCGTGACGAGCTCGTGGTGACGGGATTCGGATCGAAGAGCGCATTTCTCAAAGGTTGAACCAATGCCTGGTCGTCGATTCGAATGTTCTTGGTTGCCGGCACGCCGCAAGGCATCCGCACAGTGGAGGTTGGCAATTGGACGGGCCTCGCGCTCGTGTGTCCACGCACCGACCTTGATCGCCTCGCTCTCCGACCGGAGGTGAGGAAAACCGGCGCGTACATTCTGTGTCGGTCCGTCCGAAACCGATCCGTCAAGCATGATGGAATTGATCCGATGCCCCGGACAGGTTGTTGGGGACTATGCAGCATCCGTATTTTCAGTGCAAGCCTCGAAGCTCGTCGGCGTTGCGTAGTTGAGCAGCGAGTGAGCGCGCTGTCGGTCGTAGAAGACCTCGATGTACTCGAAGACGGCGCTGCGTGCCGCCACTCGCGATTCTAAGGCGAGGTCGCGCACCAGCTCCTTCTTCTTAGATCCCGCAGTCGGACTTCAGTGCCGCACGTGTCGCCTGCTCCACAATCGAATCAGTGGCGCTACCCGAGCTCCTTTTCTACGCACGCCGCGACGTCCGAGCAACTCGCTTGGACCGCGCAGGCGCGAAGCGCAGCGAGCTTTAGCTCACTGCACGCCGCGCTCAGCCGCTTGGCCAGGCCTTGGCGTGCGACGCAGGCCAGGGCTCGACCACAGTAAGCGAACACCGCCGATTTTTCGTCCGGGATCACGAGCTTGTCCAGTGCAAGCTCGCGCACGCGCGCGAAGCCGCCGGTGGTCTGAGGCGGCTCTCCGCAGACGAGACGAATGTGTTCGCTGGGTGAGACCGCATGGAACATCGCGGCCACGTGATTGCAGGTATCTACATCTACGCAGCGCGCGATGACGGCTTCGCTGTACATGGGGCCGCCGCGATACCTCGGCGCGAAGTTCTTGGTACCGTAGATGGTTTCGTAGAAATCGAGCTCGCTTGGCCCCAGCGCCTTCTCGGTCACGACCTTGAGCTCGGGATGGGCGACCAGCGCTTGCTGCACGAGGAAGCGTCCCGAGCGGTCGTAGTTCTTGCGCACGGCCAGCACCGCGCGCGGATCGGCGCAGGGCGCCGTGAGGGGCTTCGCGAACGCAGGGTATTCGCGGGTGGTCCCCGACGCAGACGCCGCTGCGACGGGCACGGAGGCAATCGGAGCCGTCACGCTCGCCGGAGCCGCAGACGGCCTCAGCGCGCTGGCGAGGACGGCGCCCGCGTTCGAGAGCGCTGGAGCGCTCGCCGAATGCTCTTGCCTATCGCACCCGCCCAGCAAGGCAATACCGAGCGCGGCAACGGCTGCTCGGCATAGACTGGTTACCAAAACCATTTTGGCGTTACCTGCTCCAGAAGGTTGCTAGACAACGGTGTGCCAGCCTCGCCGAGGACGCCATCACTTGCACCGCTGCTGCATAGAGGTCTGAAGCTCGATGCTCGGATCGACCGAGGAGCGCATCGTCTCGCCGAGCTCGTCGCCCTCAACTCGGCCGCGAACCACCGCGCCGGCAACAACGTGAAGAGCGGCATGGACGCCCGTAGGGTAGCAGCATCCGGGTCAACTGAGCTCCCCTTCGCCACCAACCGCAGATAGACTCGACCGGGATCACGATCGCGAAGCCCGTATCGCCCTCCGGAGAGCTCGCTCTCGGCTTGGACCGCGGCCGTGATGATCTGATGATGCGGTGGGTTACCGTGGGTTACCGTGGGCGATGCGCTCTTCGCGCAGGTTCGGAAGCGCTTGATACCAATAGCCACCTTGGCGGAAGAGCGAATGAGTGCGCTTCTTAACGGTATTGCCTCGAGGTAGCGGTCGAATCCGCAGGCCTCGCTGGCTGCCAAGCAGGGTGAGCAGGCCTTGTGCGAAGGCGGCGACCATCATGATTCGATCTCGACGGACCGGGTCCTTGATGCGCGTTGCTCGAGCGCCCGCTCCGCTTCGCGCCGCCGACCGATCCGGCGGTCGCGCGCGTGCTCGCGCCGCACCCAGTTCGATTTGAGCAAGCCGCTGGTGCGCGCCGACTACGATCATGCGCTCGATACCTGGCGTTGGACGCTGCGAATGGATCTGGGAGCGTCGCGCGGGCTGCAACTCGCGGCGCTGTTTCACGACACCGAGCGTTTGCACAGCGAGCCGGATCAGCGCATCGAGCACCTGGCGCGCGACTATCGCGTCGTTCAAGCACGCTCATGCTCGCTCCGGTGCCCGCATCAGCGCCGAGATCTTGGCCGAATGCGGGCTCTCGCGAGCGCTGGTCCAGCGCGTCCGGAGCCTGCTCGAGCACCACGAGGTTCCCGGCGCATTCGCGGAGTTTTGCGCCATGATGGTGCGTCGCTACGGCTGAGACCCGGCCACGGTGACACTCGCACCGGTCGTCAACACTAGCGAGCGGGCTAGCTGCGGCTGTCGAACTGCGCGTCGAGCAGCACCGCCGCGATCCGCTCCACCCCGCTATAAGCCGGGCGGGCGAGCTCGCTGCCGAAGATGTCCGGGTCGAGCTCGGCGTAAGCGAAGCGGGCGTGAGTTTCGCGCAGCACCGGCATGAGGGAGCGGAGGAGCTGGTCCTCGCCTTCCACGACGGGCGCTCCGCTGTACATCACGAGCCGGCCGCCGTGCGCGGCGAGCCGTTGCCCGACTTCGAGCGCGATACGCACACTCAGGGCGCAGCCAAGGTCCGCCCCTCCATCGCGATACAAGCGCCCTTCGCCGTCCTCGAGGTACGGCGGATTGGCGATCACCAGATCGACATCACCTTCGACCTGGCTCAACACGTCGCTATGCTGGACGTGAGCTTCGACTCCGTTGAGCTCGGCGTTGACGGCCGCCAGCTCGAGGGCTCGGGGATTGATGTCGGTCAGCAAGAGGTGCCCGCGAATCTCGCGTGAACGCGCCAGCACGATGCCGCCCGCTCCTGTCCCGCAGCCCAAGTCCACCACACGTTCGGCGCGCTCGACCGTGTGCAGCAAGGCGCGCACGAAGCGGTAGCTGTCCGGGCCGAAGAAAACAGCGTCACGCTCGCGAGTCGGGAACGCGGAGTGAAAGAACAGCAGCTCGTCGATGGAGGAGCAGCGGAGGGTGGCGCGCCAGGCACCGTCGGGCCGCTGCTCGCAAGCTTCGGCCGATAGCATCAGCTCGAACAATCGCTGCGGGATCGCGGCCGGCTGGAAGGGGCGGTTCCAGCCGAGCACGTCGCGGGCAGAGCCGCTCGACTCGGTGGACCGCGCCAGGACACGCTCGTGGGTATCGGGCGTGACGGCGGTGAAATGGTACCGCGTCTCCAGCAGGTAGCGGCCAAGCCTGAGTAGCTCTGCGTGGCGGGCGGCGCGCCTCGGGGCGGCGCCGTGCTCGACGTGGAGGGAGGAGGGCGCAGCGAGCGCGTGGAGGTGCATGGCCGGTCGCCCACGCAACACGCGTGCCAACCGATCGACGGCGCACGCGTGCTGCAGGGCGATGCGAGGAGCAGCCCGCATGTGACGAGGCCGCCCGCCCGCGGCGATTTGGAGGCATCGACGAGCTCGCGTGCGGCTCTCCGCAGCCGAGCGTCATAGCGGCGCAGTCAGACTAGCTCTTACCCGAAATGGCGTCCCGAGCGCGGTCGAGCATGGAGGCAAAGGGGCCGACGAGCATGTTCGCGGCGGCCGACTCGACGCCGGCGTGCGGGCGAGTGGGCGCGAGCTTTTCGGCGACCTCGACCGCCTTGGTCATGTTCTCCAACCGGGTCTGATCGAGCGCATCGGCGAGCCTCGCGAATTCTTGCTGCTCCTCGGCACGCGCGTGACGCAGCACCATCGACTGCAAAAGCACGAACTGTCGCTCGAACTCGGCGGAGCCAACGTCCAGATCCTCGAGCGCGCCGAGCACCTGCTTGGCTTCGTTCTCCTCTTGAAGGCGCGCTTGAACGACGATCTCCCCGTCGGGCAGGGCGCGGCGAGCGGCTGGATGCACGATCTCTTCCTCGGCCGTCTCGTGGACGGCGAGCAGGCGGCGCAGCGCAACGAAGGCGTTTTTGCGATCTTCACCGCTCGTACCGAGCACTTCGTCGAACCCGGCTTCGATTTGCTCGTGTTGTTCCTCGAGGAATGCCACGACATCGGTGCCGCTGCGGATCATGTTTGCCATCAATACCTCGCTTGTGATGCGCCAAAACCGGCGCAGTCGCGGGCGGGCACTGCAGCACGCGTGCCAACGCTACCTCCAAGCGCTCCGAGCTCTACCGACAACTGAGGGGACTGCTCCACGCGCGAGGCATCCGATCCGACTGCAGGCACCGCTACCGAGGCGCACCTGTGCGAGTGAATTCACGTACGTGGGTGAGAGCACGGCCACCGCCGAACCTGGCACGGCCAGTGCACTCGCTGCCGGCTCCACGCGCAGCCGTGTCGACATCGACAACCGGCTGATGCACGCGCAATCGCCAACCGAAAGAGGAACCCAGACATGTTCATGCACAACAAGCGGCTGCAGTACACGGTGAGAGTCTCGGAATGCAATCCTGGCCTGGCGAACTTGATGCTGGAGCAGTTCGGCGGCCCGCAGGGGGAGCTCGCGGCGGCGATGCGCTACTTCACCCAGGCGCTTGCTGAGGACGATCCGGGCCGCAAGGACATGTTATTCGACATCGCGACCGAGGAGCTCAGTCATCTCGAGGTGATCGGCAGTATCGTAGCGATGCTGACCAAGTCGGCGAAAGGCAAGCTCGCGGAGGGCGCCGCCGAGCAAGCCGAGCTCTATCGAAACATCAGCGGCGGAGGCAACGACAGCCACGTGACGCAAGTTCTCTACGGTGGAGGACCTGCGCTGATCAACTCCGGCGGCGTGCCCTGGACGGCGGCATACATCGACAGCATCGGCGATCCTGCCTGTGACTTGCGCTCGAACATCGCCGCCGAATCTCGCGCCAAGATCATCTATGAGCGCCTGATCAACTTGACCGAGGATCCTGGCGTGCGCGAAGCACTCGGATTTTTGATGACCCGCGAGGTCGCCCATCAGAAGTCGTTCGAGAAGGCCCTGTACTCGATCGAGCCCAACTTCCCCCCCGGCAAGCTGCCGGGTGACCCGCGCTTTGCCGACACCTACTTCAACATGTCGCAGGGTGACGGCGACCAGCGTGGCCCATGGAACCAGGGCGAGCAATGGCAATACGTGTCGGATCGCAGCCAGCAGCAGGCGGTAGACGGCGGCGACGGCACGGCGTCCGTCCAACTCTCGACCGCCGAAGCGGCCACGCTCGAGCGCCTCGCCACCCGCACCCAGTCGAACCCCCGCGTCGACCCGGTCACGGGAGCGGATCTGGGCGCGGGTCCCGGCGCGGGCTCGACGACTCTCGGCACGGACGGGAAGTGAGGCGTGCTCCTAGCACCTTGGAAGCATGACGCGCAGGGAGGCTGCGGCTCGTGACGAGGCAAGCTAGTCGAAACGGGGTGCGACTGTCGCGGCGATCCTGCGCGCCGCGACGGTCGCGACAGTCACATGCAGCTTCGACGGGCGCTGGGGCGGCTGGTCTAGGCTTTGCACACCGCCGCCGCATGGTGCCGAGGAACGTCCAGAATTCGCGCGTGGAGGAGAGTGTCGAGCCCCAGGAGACCGAGCCGCTATTCGACAGCATGTTTCTGGGCGGCTTCGAATGCTCGTGCCAGAAGCTCGAAAACGGCCGCCGGCTCGACTTGGTCGAGAGCACGCAGCACGAGCGCTTTGCCCGTCAAGACTACGCGCGCCTGCGCGCGGCAAACATGACCGGTGCCCGCGACGGCATCAATTGGGTGCTATCGGAGCCGCGTCCGGGATTTTTCGATTTCGGACGTGCAGCTCAGTCGCTCAAGGCGGCCGAGGCCGAGAACGTCCAGGTCATCTGGGACTTGATGCACTTCGGTTGGCCCGACCATGTCGACGTTTTTTCGACGACGTTCCCGGAGCGCCTCGGGCGGTACGCTCGCGCCTTCGCCCAATTTTTGAGCTCTGAGACCGAGGCTTTGCCGATGATCGTGCCGATCAACGAGATCTCGTACTTGTCGTGGGCCGGCGGCGACGTGCGCTGCATGAATCCCTTTCAGATGGCGCGCGGCGACGAGCTCAAAGCGCAGTTCGTGCTCGCCACCATCCACGCGATGGAGGCAATTTGGGACGTCCTGCCGCGTGCGCGCTTCTTGCAACCGGAGCCGCTCATCAACATCGTGTCTGACCCCGCGCAGCCCAAGACTCGTCGGCGCGCCGAGTGCGACAACCTGTATCAATTCGGCGCGTGGGACATGCTGAGCGGCCGGGTCTGGCCCAGCCTGGGTGGAGCGCCGAAGTACCTGGATATCGTGGGCGTCAACTACTATCCCGACAATCAATTCATGCTCGACGGCACCGCGCTGCAAGTTGGCGATCCAGACTACCGGCCGCTTTCCGAGATGCTCACCGAAACCGGGAAGCGCTACGGCAGGCCGATGCTGGTGGCCGAGACAGGCTGCGAGGGCGATCGACGCGCCGCGTGGCTGCACTACGTGGCCGGCGAGTGCCGCGCCGCGATGCGGGCGGGCTGCGAGCTCCACGGGGTCGTGCTCTATCCGATCTTGAATCACCCCGGATGGTTGGACGAGCGACATTGCGAGAACGGTCTCTGGGGTTACGCCGACCAGCACGGGCACCGTGAGGAGCACGGTCCGCTTGCCCAAGAGCTCCGAAGGCAAGAGCCGCTGCTTCGCGACGAGCGGGACCAGTTGTTCGTCACCCGCCGATTGATCTCGGCCTGACGGATCGGCCATGACCGCGTCCACCCGAACGTTGAGCTCTCTTCAAGAGCTCGCTGAAGCACGCCCGGTACCCGAGCCACGCCCCCCCCACGCGCTGTCGAAGCTGCTGCGCTACGTCCCGAAACACAAGAAATATGCCGCGCTCACCGCCGTCTTCGGGGTACTCGGCTTCTCACTGTCTTTCGTCTATCCGTGGCTGATCGGCAACGCCATCGATGTCATCGTCGGTAGCGGCCGCGGAGCGCCGGCCTCGGCGGTGGGCTCGCTGCTCTGGCTGACCGGTATGGCGGCCGTGACGGGGCTGCTCCATGCCCTGGCGCTCTATGGGCGAGGTCATTTCAACATCCGGCTCGGCGACGGCATCGTCTGGGATCTGCGACAACAGTTGTTTTCGCACCTGCAGCAGCTCAGCGTCGGCTTTTTCAACCGTGAGCGCAGCGGCAACATTCTTTCACGCGTGATGCACGACGTGCACGAGGCAACTTCCATCATTTACGGCGGCATCATCGTGGCGGGGCTCGACGCGATGCAGCTCGCTGTCGCCTTCGTGCTGCTCATGGGAATCAGTTGGAAGCTGACCCTCGCGTGCGTCGGGTTCTTTCCACTATACGGCCTGGTGTTCGCGTGGATGAATCCACGCGTGCGAGCCGCTAGCGAGCGTGTGCAAGCGCACTTCGCTTGCCTGACCGCCAACGTCGCGGAGCAGCTATCGGGCCAAGCGCTGGTCAAGACCTACACCGCCGAGGCGCGCGAGGCTCGACGTTTCGGAGAGGCTTTGCGGCACCACCACCGCCTCGTCGTCGAGCAGAGCCACTCCGGGCACCTCGTCGCAGCCTACGGAGAAGTGCTGGTCCACGCCGGTACGACGACGGTGATCGGCTATGGCAGCTGGCTGGCGCTCGGCGGAGAGCTGACCCCTGGCCTGCTGACGCGCTTCTTGGGCTATGTCGTGATCCTCTATGGGCCCGTGCGCCGCTTCGCGGAGCTGAACGTGACCTATCAGAGCAGCTTCTCGGCCATCTCGCGCGTCTTCGGCCTGCTCTCGATCCGACCTGCGGTGCTCGAGCCTGCCAACCCGCGGCTCGCGCCGCCACGGGCCGGTGAGGTCCGCTTCGAAGACGTTAGCTTCAGCTACGCCCTGGACAACGAAGAGACCCGCGCCACCTCGGAGGAAGAGACGGCCCCGCGCTGCAGGCGCGCCAGCTCGGAGCCGGTGCTGCGCGGTCTGACTCTCACCGCGCGACCGGGCGAGCGCATCGCGATCGTCGGCGCCTCGGGTGCGGGCAAGACTACGCTGCTGTCGCTCTTGCCTCGCCTTTACGACGTTACCCAAGGTCGCGTGCTCGTGGACGGTGTGGACGTGCGCGACTACTCACTCGAGGCGCTGCGCTCCGCGATCGGTCTGGTGCAGCAGGATTCGTTCGTCTTTTCTGGCAGTGTCCGTGACAACATTGCCTACGGTCGTCCAGACGCCTCGGATCGAGAAGTAGTGGACGCGGCACGCGCCGCGCACGCCGACGAATTCGTAGCCGGCCTCCCCGCGGGGTACGACACGATCCTGGGCGAGCGCGGCGTGAACTTGTCGGGCGGCCAACGACAGCGCATCTGTATCGCGCGCGCCTTGCTGAAAAATCCGCGCATCTTGGTGCTGGACGAAGCGACGAGCTCGCTCGACGCCGAAAGCGAGCGCAGCGTGCAAGATGCGCTCGACGTGCTCATGCAGGGTCGCACCTGTTTCATCATCGCCCATCGGCTCAGCACGATTCGTAACGCCGACCGCATCATCGTGCTGGCACACGGCCGCATCGTGGAGAGCGGCACCCACGCTGCGCTGCTGGGCTTGGCCGGCGCCTATTCGCGCTTGGTCCAGGCCCAATCGACGTGAGCCGTCGCTCCAACGCGCCCGGCACGGCGACTGCAGGCTGGTGGTCATGGACACCCGAGCGTACGTATTCGAGCAGGCCCGCGACGTGATTGAGCTCTTGCAGCACTTGGGACGAGGTCCGGACGAAGTAAGCCTCCTCATGACCGACAGGACGGCAGAAAGGGAGTTCTCGCTAGAGGCGCGAGCGGGCTCGGACATCCCCCTTCCGCTGAACGAAGGCGGCGAACGGCTGGCGCGCGCGCTACATCCGCTGGCGGCGCTGGGAGGTCCGGGCAGCGGGCTCGTAGGCGTCGGCGCGGGGCTCGAGTACCTGCATGGCGTCGGGCTCGGCAGCTACCGTGATTTGCCGACCACGCTCGCGGCGTGCTCAGTCAGTGTCGCCGTGCCACGACGATCGCGCTGCTCAGAAGAAGGAGTCGGCGGGAAAATCGACGGCGCTCACGTTGGTTTGCCACCCGTAGACCCGCAGACGATCGGTGACGGCGGTGGTGAGCGCGACGCCTTCTGCATCGAGCATCACCGCTTCCAGCCTGTACGTGCCCGGTGACAGCTCGACGCTGGCGGCGAAGCTCTCGCAATAGTCGCCGAATTCGGTGACAGGCCAACCGTCGTCAGCGCGCACGATGACGTCGATGGAGTCGGCAGCAAAGTCCAAGCACGCGCCGGGGTGCTTGCTGCCGGCGATCGTCCAGTCGACCAGCAGCGTGCCGTGAACCGGAGCTTCTCGGGCTTCGAACACGCAACCTGTCGTCGTCACTGCCGCCAAACCGATGATAGCCATCGAGACTCGCATCGAGATCCGTTCTGTGAATCGTCAATGTCGGCGCGCCGGCGGCGCGTGGTGCCGCGCCGGCGGCGCGTGCCGGCGTGCAGGCGGAGCCGCGCGCCGATACGGGCCACGGGGGTACGAGCGGTGATAGTGGCGTTCGCGCGCGGGCGCGGCGAAGTTGCCGTGCACGTGCCCGCGGTAGCGATAGAGCGGAGCTGGCTCGTTACGGTAGTAGAACCACGCGCCGCGATCCCGCAGGTACCAGCGGTCCCCTGTCCAATACACGACATGACCGTCGTAGTACGTGCTTGGGTACGCTTCGACGGCGATCGGCGCGTCCGCTTCGACGTAGGCGCTGGTCGTGCCGTAGCACGCTTGGAGAGCGGTGAGCGCGAACAGAGCCGCACCGCTCGCCAGACGGCGCGCGAGTCCGCGAATGAAGTTGGCCGAGCTCAAGCGGTTGGGGAGAGCAAGCGTCGTGCCGCAGACCGCGCCGGCCACGTGAACGGCGGAGCGACTACTGACGACGGTCGAGCTTGGCCCGGAAGCTGCTTGCGGGTGTGCGGAGGTACGAACATGGCAGAAAATAAAGGCAAGCCATCGCAACAAAAGGCTGACCAAAGACTGGAGCAGGAAGGGAATCAGGATCCGCGCAGCCAGCGCACTGTCCATCGCCTCGACCGCAGCCGCGGCGCCGAAAAGGGCGGAAAGGGCGCGACTCCCAGGCTAGCGAAGGAGCACCCCGTACGTGGCTCGGCCCGCGCTCGCTGAGCGCAGGTAGGCCTGCCAACCGGGGCTTGGGCGTGCTGAATCTTCAGCGGCGGCCGACACCGCGGTAGGCGCGGTAGTCAGTGAAGAGCGACGCGACGATCGTGCCGATGCCGATCGCGACATGGAGGGCGGCGACGAGCGGCGCCGTCAAGCGGTCGAATAAATCGGGTCGTTGTCGCGCATGGGAGCCTCCTTGTTCCGGAATGGGCGCTGCCGAGCAAGCTGCATACCACCGGTATCCAGCAGGACGTCGACTGCGTCCGGCGCTCACGCCGTGGGGAGCCTCAGGCACCGAGTGACAAATTGGGACGTCGGCCGCGCCCGCGACGGTCAGCCGCGGCGCGTCAGGGCGGCACGGGATTTGCTGCGGAACCGCGCTTCAACGCTTCCTGATGTTCGCCCTGGGCACGCGCTGAATCAGCGCGCACGATCACCTCGACCATGCAAATCCTCTTCTTGTCACCGGCGTTTCCTCCGACGGCTCGCGATTTCTGCGCGGCGCTCGCCAAGCACGGCGTCAGCGTGCTCGGTATTGGAGACGAGCCACTCCAGGCAGACAGCGTGGAGGCGCGGGCGCTGACTCACTACGTGTTCGAGCCGCGCATGGGAGAATACCAGGTGCTGCACGACGCGGTGCGGGCCTTGTCGGATAGGTTCGGACGGATCGATCGGGTCGACTCGAACGGCGAGCATTGGCTGGTCGCGGAGGCCAAGCTGCGAGACGACTTCGGGATACCGGGCCTGAGCGGCGCGGAGCTCGCCCGCCAGCGCAGTAAGCTGAGCATGGCGGACCTGTTCGCGCGCGCCGACATCGCCTATCCGCCCACCGTCTCGGCCGCCGATGGCACGGCGGTGCGCAAGCTCGCGAGCAAGTACGGATTTCCTCTGGTGCTCAAACCAGACACCGGCTCGGGAGCGGTGGACACCTTGTCAGTCCACAATGAAGGTGAGCTGAGCGCGGAGCTCGAGCGCGAGCCTTTCAGCAAGGTCGCTCAGCCGTTCGTGGATGCCGAGATCATCACCTACGACGGCCTGACCGATCGCGAAGGCCAGATCATCTTCAGCGCCGCTCACGTCTATGACCAGGGCATCATGCAGGTGCGCCGGCAGCAGGCGGACGGATATTACTATTCGCTGCGTGAGCTGCCGCCGGGGCTCGAAGCGGCGGGGCGCCGCGCCGTGGCCGCCTTCGGCGTGCAGGAGCGCTTCTTTCACATCGAGTTCTTCCGCTTTCCCGACGGCGGCCTCACCGCGCTCGAGATGAACCTCCGCCCAGCTGGCGGGTTCACCACCGACATGATGAGCGCTGCCGCCGAGGTCGACATCTACGACCTTTGGGCACGAATGATGACGGGCGAGCCGATCGCGCCGCGGCCGTTCGCGCCAGCGTTCTACACCGCTCACGCCGGTCGACGGGCGGGGAGGAAGTACGCATTCACGACCGAGCAGCTCCGCGCTGCTTTGGGAGACGCGTTGTTCAGTGAGCGTGCCGTGCCGCCCGCGTTCACGGCGACGATGGGTGATGTCGCGTACCTGCTCCGCCATCGGGAGCTCGAGTCGCTCAAACGCGCGATCGCTTGCGTGCAGGCGCCGGGGTAGCGGGTGAGCGGCATGAACGGCGGTGGCCACGCTGGGGACCGCTCGAGCCGTGGCATCTCGTAACAAAAACGCGCGCTAGGGTTTTGGCCCGCTGTACCCGCTTGCATCGACGAGCCTCGTGATGTTACGCGCACGAAGGTGAGGCTGATTCGTCTCTGTCTGGCGCTTGCACTAACCGTCGCGGGTGAAACGCGGGCCCAGCCTGCGGTCGACGAGCGTCCTCTGCCGCCCGTCGCCCGGGCCAATCGCCAGCTGCTGTTGGTCCGCTCGAGCTCGTGGACGACCAGCTGGGGAACGCTCCAGCAATACGAGCGCACGGCGACCGGCGCTTGGGTCGCCGCCGACGCCGAATTTCCCGTCGATCTGGGCCGCCACGGCATGGCCTGGGGGCGAGGCTTACACCCCCGACCGACGTCGGGCGCGTCCAAGACCGAGGGCGACGGCAAGTCACCGGCGGGCGTGTTCGCGCTCGGAAGCGCGTTCGGCGCCGCTGATTCCTTGCCCGACGAAGCGCGTGGCTTTCCTTACCTCCAGACCCAGGCGACCACGTACTGCGTCGAGGACGTTCGCTCGAGCTTCTACAACCAAATCATCGACGCGCACGACGTGGCCCGAACCAGCTGGGAAAAGTGGAGCGAGCTCCGCCGTCGCGACGGACTGTTCGATTGGGGCGTGGTGGTTCGCCAGAATGCTCCAGATACGCAAAAGGGCGCCGGCTCATGCGTCTTCCTTCACGTTTGGCGCGGTCCGCGGGTTCCGACCTCAGGCTGTACCGCCATGGCCCGCGATCGAATTGCGGCCGTGCTCCGCTGGCTCGACCCCGCCGCCCAACCGTTGCTCGTACAACTTCCGCAAGCGGTGCTCGAAGGCGTGCGCAGCGCGTGGGGATTGCCGCCTTAGGCGCCGCGCCTCGCTTCAAGAAGGGTCTTTGAGCTTGCGGTAGAGCGTGCGGCGGTCAAAGCCTAGTACCTTGGCGGCCAGGGTCTTGTTGTTGTCGGACGCCTCGAGCACCTTGCGGATGTAGGCGGCTTCGACCGCCTCCATCGTTTGCAGGCCCTCGGGAGCGCCGCTGCCGTGGGCGAACAGCTCGTCGCCGTGGGCTTCGCGCAGCGCCGGCGGCAAGTCGTCGAGCGTGATTCGATCATAGACGGCTAGCGCTACCGCGCGCTCCATGCAGTTTTCCAGCTCGCGCACGTTGCCGGGCCACGCGTAGCCCAGCAGCCGCTCCGCTACCGCGCGGTCCAACCCGCCGATCGGCTTATTGGAGCGAGCCGCGGCACGGGTCAGAAAGAACTGCGCCAGCTCCAGCACGTCGTTGCCGCGATGGCGGAGCGCGGGTACGTCCACGCGCACGACATTGATGCGGTAGTAAAGGTCTTCGCGGAAGCGCTTGGCGGTGATCTCGGCCTCGAGATCGCGGTTGGTGGCGGTGACGAGCCGCGCGTCGAACGACTGCTCTTGTGAGCCCCCCACCGGTCGCACCTTGCGCTCTTGCAAGGCACGTAGCAGCTTGGCCTGCATCGCAAGCGGCATCTCTCCCACCTCGTCGAGGAACAACGTCCCTTCGTGGGCTTCGACGAAGAGCCCGTTACGGTTGGTACGCGCATCCGTGAAAGCGCCCCGCACGTAGCCAAACAGCTCGCTTTCGAGCAGCGGCTCCGGCATCGCGGCGCAGTTGATGGCCAAAAATGGTCCGCGCCGACCGCTCTTGGCGTGGAGGGCTCGGGCGACCAGCTCCTTGCCGGTGCCGCTCTCGCCCGTGATGAGCACGCTCGTATCGGACGATGCCACCTGCTCGATGATGCGCGAAACCGGCCGCATCGCCTCGCCACCACCGACGACGCTCGGCAGCAGCTCGACCGTCACGCGCTGACGCAACCGCTGCAGCTCGTCCGTCATGACGCGGTGACGAATGGCTCGCTCCACGACCACGCCGAACGCGTCCATGGAGAGCGGTTTGGTGACGAAGTCGTAGGCGCCGGCTCGCATGGCGGCCACCGCGTGCTCGATGGTGCCGAAGCCGGTCATCATGATCACGGCGATTTCTGGCTGCTTTACGAGCGCGGCGCGACACACGTCGAGCCCGCTCTGCTCTTCCATGTGGATGTCGACCACCATCACCGCGTATTCGGTCGTATCCAGCAGCCTCAGCGCTTCGTCAGGTGATTGCGTGGAGCGAACGCTGTAGCCCCGCGCTTTCAGCGACTCTTCGAGCAGCGAGCACATTTCCGCTTCGTCATCGACGACCAAGATTTGCGCTTCGCCGAGCGTGCTTGCTGCTCGGGCCGGGGGTACAGACGGCGGAGACGCTGACATCGCGCGCCCGTATACACGAAGCATGCCCTGCTGGTTGGCTCAGAAATCGCCGCGTTGCGCGCAAAAGCCGAGGCTAGTTGCGACACCGGAGGCGAATTGGTGGCAAGCATGTCGGGACAACCTTGACGGCGCCAGCGAGTCGGGATCCGCGGTTGCGGCTCATCGGCGGGCACGCCGGACGGCTCTAGCGATGCGCGCGACTCCGCTAGCGATGTCCGCCTCGGGCACGGCTGAGTAGCAAAGCCGGATCGCGAGCTTGGCGCTCGGCCGCGCACGAAAGGGTTGCCCGACGTCGAAGCTGACGCCCTCGCTGACCGCCAGCTCGAGCAAGCGCTGGTCGTCGAGGGCGAGGTCGCTCTCGAGCCACAGCGAGAAGCCGCCGACGGGCGGCGTACAAGTGAATTGGGGTAGCTCGCGCTTCACGGCGTCCAGCAAGCGGCGCAGCTTGCGGCGGTAGCGCGCGCAGGCGCGTCGCTGCAGCCCCTCCAGATGGCCGCTTTGCAGGTATTCGACCAGCAGCGCTTGAGTCATGCCGTTGGCTTGCAGGTCCAAAGCCTGCTTCTGACGGAGCGCCTGGCGAGCGAGCTTACGCGGCGGAACGAGCCAGCCGATGCGCAAGCCGGGACAGAGCGTCTTCGAGTAGGTACCGACGTGAAAAACGCGCTCCGGATGGCTTGCCAGCATCGGGCTCGCACGGGGGTCAGAGAAGTGGATAGCTTGGTAAGCGTCGTCTTCGATCACGTAGCCGCGCGAGGCGCGAGCCCGGTCGAGCACCGCCCTCCGCTGAGCGGTCGGCATCGTCTGTCCGCGCGGGTTCGAAACCGCGGGCATGACATAGTAGAGCTGCGCGCTCTCCTCGAGAGAGACGAGCCGCGCGCGCGCGCTCCGAAAAATTTCGAGCGCCCCCGCGTAGGTCTCCGAGTCGACGCCGATCCGAGGACGGGAGCCGACCAGCGAAACCGCAAGCTGGATGGCTTGTTGTGCTCCGCTCGTGACGATGATGCGCTCCGGCGCGACCTCGGCCCCACGCGCGGCGAGCTCTTTCGCGATCTCCTTTCGCAGCTCCGGCGCGCCTTCTGGCCAGCCATATTGCAGCGCTGCCGCCGCGTTCGACTGGAGCGCCGAAACGAAGGCTCGGCTGAGCTCGCGCTTGGGAAACAATGCCGGGTCGGGCAAACCACCCGCCAATGATATCAACCCTTGCATCTCGGCCGCGCGGCGCGTCAAGAGGTCGCGCTCGGTCAACCCGGCCGTATCCGTAGAGCTCTCCATGTTTGCGATCGACCGCGCCACGGCGACGACCGCCAATCGCGATGCAAGTCGTGGACCGCCACCCGACAGGCCACGTTCGCTACCGCTTGCCGCCACACCTGCGGCGAATGGCCGCATCGGCGCCTCGCGAGCGCGCGCTTTCAGGGGAAAAGCGGCGCCCCGTGGGTGGCATGAGCCGTGCTTCGTCGCGCCCCACCCCCGGCGGCCGGCAAAATGAAGACGATCAGAAACGGTGAGCAGTGGTTCTCGAGCTTGGAAGAAGCGCTACAAGACGCGCGGTCGCAGCAGCCTCCCCTCGCGCCTGAAGGGTCCGCCCTGCGTCTCGTGGTCGCAAGCTTCCACGCCGGCGCGATGCTGATGGTTGGCTTGACCGTGCTGCAGCAGCTGCTGCGTCAGCGGTAGCGCAAATCGCACCGCCGCGACATCGCGAGTGGGGCAAGTTGCATCACCGCCCCGAGCTCAGAGCCCGATTGCGCTCCGGATCGCCGTGACGTTCTTTGGTCAGGCAATTGCATTGCGCCGGAGCGTGGCCCGGAACGGTTGCAAGGTCCTGGTGGTCGACGACGACATCGACAGTCGTCAAATGCTCGTCGAGCTCTTGGAGCGCGAAGGCTACTCGGCGACGGGCGCCGAAAATGGCAGCCGCGCCCTCGCCTCGCTCGAAGACGGCCTGGATCCCGACCTGATCCTCACGGATTTGCAGATGCCGGTGATGAGCGGGTGGGAGCTTTGCGAGCACGTGAAGCTCGAGCCGCGACTGCGCTCGATTCCTATCGTGCTCTTGTGTGGAATGGCTGGCCAGCAGCGCGGCCAGCTGCAGGTGGACGGCGTATTCGAGAAGCCCACCGACACGTCACGCTTGCTGGCCCGGATTGCCGAGCTGTGCGGGATCTGAGCCTGGGACGGCTGGGCCAGCTGGTGCTGCTGATCGCGGTGCTGCACTGGGGGCGACCGGTGCTGGTACCGCTCGCGTTGGCTTTTTACCTGGCGTTCGTGCTGACTCCGCCATCCAACCGTCTGGAGCAGCTCGGGCTGCCACGTGGGCTTTCGGTGGCGGCCGTCGTCGTGGCGGTGCTGGCGGCGGTGGCAGTATTGGGTGCGCTGGTCACGGCCCAGGTCGCCGACCTGGCCAGTAAGCTCCACGCCTACTCGGCGCAGATGGCGAACAAGCTGACGAGCGTGCGCGGAGGCGGGCTGCGAATCGTCAGCGACAGCAGCCGCGTCGTGTCGGAGCTGGCGCGAGGTATCGAGGCGCAGCTCGGTCCACCCGATCACCTCACGGCGGTGCGTGTCGTGCCGGGTGGTGTCTCCGCCACGCAGCGGCTGGAAGAAGCCTTCGGCCCGGTGCTGGAGCCCCTGGCTGCGCTGCTGTTGGTGCTGGTGTTGACGATTTTCGTGCTCGCGCACCGCGAAGACCTGCGAGGACGGCTGATCGTCCTGCTCGGCACTCAGAACGTGACGCTCACCACTCGCACGATGACGGACGCCTTCGTGCGGGTCAGCCACTTGCTGCTCACGCAGGCCTACATCAACAGCGGCTTTGGCGCCGTGATCGCGTTCGGCCTTTACTTGATTGGCGTGCCCTACGCGCTGCTCTGGGGCGCCCTCGCCGGCGTGTTGCGCTTCGTGCCGCTGCTCGGCACGCTCGTCGCGACGCTGCTCCCGGCGCTGCTCGCGTTCGTCACCTTTCCGGGCTTCCAGCAGGCGCTGCTCACGGTCGGGCTATTTCTCGTCGTCGACCTGACTTTGGCAAACTTCATCGAGCCGTTGGTGCTCGGCAAGCGAACCGGTGTTTCGGCGTTGGCGCTCCTGGTATCGGCCGTGCTTTGGACCTGGCTGTGGGGTGGGCTCGGGTTGTTCTTGGCCATGCCGATCACGGTCTGCGCGGCGGCCGTCGGCCGACACGTGCCAGAGCTGAAGTTCTTGGCGGTGGCGCTCGGCGACGAGCCGGGCTTGGAACCCGATCTGAACTTCTACCAGCGCACGCTGGCGGGCGCGGGCAAGGACGCGCTCCGCCTATTGAGGCGTAAAGTCGAAGAGTCTTCGCTGACACGCGCGTTCGACGACCTGTTGATACCCGGGCTCCGGCTGATGCTGATGGACCAAAATGTTCACGCCATCAACCAAGAAACGGCGGAGCGCGTGGTCAGCGATCTGGACGGCTTGCTGACGCGGCTGTTACCCCCAGCCGAGCCGGGGCCGCTCCAAAAGCTCGGTATCGTCGCGCTGGCAGCGGAGTCTACCGCCGACGCGCTACTCGTTAGGATGCTTCAAACGAGCCTCACGGACGCGAAGACGGAGCTCCGCGTCGTCCGCGCCGGCGACCGGGCGACGCTGGTCGAGCAGACCGTGCAGCGCGAGCCGAGCCGGATCTGCGTCGCGGCGCTGCCGCCGCTCGGCAACAACAACGCGCGCTTCCTGTGCCGGCGGCTGCGCGCGGCGCTGCCCGACGCGCTGATCGTGGTGCTAGCGCCGGAGCCCGAGCAACACCGCTCCGGCGAAGCAGCAGCGCGTCTGCGCGAAGCCGGCGCCGACCACGTCGCTGCTACCCTCGCCGAGGCGGTGGGCGTGCTGGGCCAAGCGCGGGAACGCGGCGTCCGGCCGCCGTCCGCGCCTCAGCTCGGCGCTAGCTGACGGCGCGCTTCACGCCGTTCCAACCGCGGCGCACTGTGTCTTTCACGCGCTCCCAGCTGCTTTCGCCGCTACCACGCCAGTCTTTTTCGAGGTCGCGCTCGAGCTCGGCGTTCCACTCTCGACCCTGGTAGTGCTGGCGTGCGCCGTAGCCGTAGCGGACGGCGGGCTCGATGTCGTTCCAGCTCCCGGCGTTGGGAAGACCGCCCGGAGGGATGGGCTCCTTACCCGCGGCCTGTTTGACCGTGTCACCGGCGTCTTGATTGAGCTCTTTGCCCCTATCGCTGAAATCGGCCTTGGTCTGCTCCCAGTCACGGTGGAGCGCTTCTTTCGTGCGTTCCCAGGCCGAATTATGGCTTTCGTTCCACCAGCTCGGGTCAGTGTATTTGCGCGAATTGTCCATGATGGCATGGCATTGCAGGTTCCGCACCAGCGTGCCGACTGGCGGCACCCCGCTTGCACTCGTGTCGCGACCATGAGCGTGACCCCGAAGGACTGGGAGCAAGTTCGAGCCATCGTTCGGAGCAAATTGGACCTCGAAGCGCTGCGACCCGGCCAGAAAGAAGCGCTGCGGGCCGTGCTCGATCGTCGCGACACCCTGGCCGTCATGCCGACCGGCTCCGGCAAGAGCGCGATTTACCAGATCGCAGCCCTGATGATCCCCGGTCCCACCGTCGTCGTGTCGCCGTTGATCGCGCTGCAGCTCGACCAGGCGCAATCCCTCGAGTCCAACGAGCTGGGCCAGATCGCAGTCATCAACTCGCTGCAGTCGAAGCGCGATCGCGAACGAGCGTTCGAGTCGCTAAAGTCGGACGATTTCGAGTTTTTGCTGCTTAGCCCGGAGCAGCTACGAAATCCCGACACCCTGGCCCGTGTACGGCGCGCCAACCCCTCCCTGTTCGTGGTCGACGAGGCGCACTGCATCAGCGAATGGGGTCACTCATTTCGGCCTGCCTACCTGGAGCTCGGGCGCGTCGTGCGGGAGCTGGGCCAGCCGCTGATCCTGGCCCTGACCGCCACCGCTTCCCCCGAAGTGCGCCGCGAAATCGTCGAGCGACTCGGCATGCGGCAGCCGCGCGTGATCGTCGCCGGCTTCGACCGTCCCAACATCCACCTCAGCGTGCGCTGTTTGACCGGTGAAGCGCTCAAGCAGCGGGAGCTGCTCGCCACCGTCGCGGAGTCGTCGGGTAGCGGTATCGTCTACGTCGCCACGCGCGCTCACGCCGAAGCCGTAGCCCAGCCGCTGGTCGGCGCCGGCCATCGCGCCGCCTGCTACCATGCGGGGCTGAAGCGCAATGAGCGCAGCGAGCGCCAGAACGCGTTCATGGGCGGTGACGTGGACGTCATGGTAGCAACGTGCGCTTTTGGCATGGGTGTGGACAAGCCCGACGTGCGCTTCGTGATTCACTATGATGTCAGCGACGGCCTCGACGCCTACTACCAAGAAGTCGGGCGCGCCGGTCGCGACGGCGCTGCCGCCCGCGCGATCCTCTTTTTCTCGGAAAGAGACCTCAATTTGAAGCGCTTTTTCGCAGGCGGGGGTCGAACCAATCCCGAAGAGCTCGCGGCCCTGCTCGAGGCGCTGCGCACGCCGGGAGCCAGCAGCTCGGTCGCCGCTCTGACCGAGCGTACGCGCCTCACCGCGACCAAGCTGAAACGCCTGCTCATCCGCCTGGAAGACGTGGGCCTGCTTCAGCGTCAGGCTGACGGCAGCGTGCAGCTCGACGCGGGCGCCCTCCAGCAGCTCAATCGGCGCCTGGGCGCCGCCCTCAGCGCAGAGCGCGCGCTGCTCGAGCGCCGTCAGCTGCGCATCGAAGAGATCCGCCAGTACGCTCGCGCGCGCAGCTGCCGGCGCGCCAGTCTCCTCGCTCATTTCGGTGAGGATGACGTCGCGTGCTCCGGCTGCGACAACTGCGATCAGCCGCTGCAAGGCGCCGCCTAGCGGTTGGCACGGCTATTGCTGCGGCAATCGATTATGCCGCCCGCAGAAGCTCAGGCCTCGTTAGCCTGGGATCCGGATATTCTCCACCGTCGCATCGCCGCGTCGCATTCCTACCGCTTGGGTCCGCAGCTCACGGACTCGATCGCCGACGACCACGCCTGGAGCAACGCGATGCAGCGCGAGATGAACGTACGCCGCCTCGAACGCGCGTTCGTGGAGCAGGAGCGAGCCGCCGTCGCGCGACAGGTTCGGTCCGTTCCGAGCGAGCCAGCCGCCTTCGTAGGATGGTTCGAGAGCCTGCGCGAAAGCGGGCCCGGTCAGGGCGACGCATTATTTCCCTGGCTCGCCGAAGAAGCCAGCTTGGAAGACATGCGCTGGTTCCTTCAACAAGAAGTCGCCGGCGAGGCGGGCTTCGAGGACTTGGTAGCGCTCTCGCAGCTGAAGTTGCCCAACGTGCCGAAGCTCGAAATGGCGAGCAACTACTGGGACGAGATGGGTCAGGGTCACGAGGGCGGCATGCACGGGCCGATGCTCGGGTTGCTCAAGCGCGAGCTGGAGCTGGGCGAAACGACGCCGGTGTGGGAGTCCCTGGCGCTCGGCAACCTCATGGTGGCGCTGGCGCTTTCACGCCACTACGCCTACCAATCGATCGGCGCGCTCGGCGTGATTGAGCTCACGGCGCCCGGCCGGGCCGAGCTGGTCAACGCCGGTCTCAAACGCCTCGGGGTGGGCGGGGCCGCCCGACGCTACTTCGCGCTGCATGCCACGCTCGACGTGCGTCACAGCCAGGCCTGGAACCGCGATGTGCTGGCTCCGCTCGTCGCCGCCGACCCCCGCGTCGCGCCCTACCTCGCCGAAGGCGCGCTCATGCGCCTGCGCGCGGGAGAACGCTGCTTCGGTCGCTACCGCGACAAGCTGTGGCACAGCTCGGGAGTGTGGCGGCTCGACTGAAGCGGGAGCGGCGCATGAGCGTAGAAATCCAGCAGTTTTTCGGCGAGCCCGCCGGGCACACCGCGGTCGGCATGCATCGTGCTGCAATGAGCTGGATGTCCCAAGCGAAGTACGTCCGAGAGCTCATCGGCAGGCCGCCCATCACGCTCGACGAATCCGCCACCGTCGCGCAGGCGGCGGGGCGAATGCGTGACGAAAACGTGGGCTCGATCGTCGTGTTGGACCCGCTGCGCCGACCGCGCGGCATCGTGACAGACCGGGACATCACGGTGCGCGCCGTGGCAAATGGGCGCAACCCTGCCACCACTGCCCTGAGCGAGGTGTGCACCACTGAGCTTACGACGCTCTCTCCCGACGACACCGTGCAGCTGGCAGTGATCAAGATGCGCGATAACGCAGTGCGCCGGCTGCTGGTGATCGACGCCAACAACCACGCCGTCGGCGTGATCTCGCTCGGCGACCTGGCCGTCGAGCGCGACGCTTGGTCCGCGCTCGGACAGATCAGCGCCGCGCCGCCCAACGGCTGAGAGCGAGGATGCGATGAGCTCGATGTCTCGCCAGCCACCGAAAGGAACAACGGTTTGACCGGGGTTGTCTTCAAGACGGGTGAGCCCGAAGATACAGTGCTGGTCGTGGATGACTACGCCGACGCTCGCGCCTGCATCCGCGACATCCTGGAAGACCTCGGCGAGCATGTCGTAGAGGCCGCCAACGGCCAAGAGGCGCTGCATTTTCTGCTCTTTCACCGCGACGTGCACGTCAAGCTCATCGTGCTCGACCTGCGCATGCCAGTCATGGATGGCTGGCAGCTGATGACGTTGCTGGAGAGCTACCTGCGGCTCGCGGCGATACCGATCGTGATTGCGTCTGCGCATGCCAAGCAGCTCAACCAGGCCGCGCACACCGCGATCGTGGGCTGCCTGCAGCTGCCGTATCGAGCGGCTCAGGTCCGGTCGTTGCTGCAAGCAGCGGGGGCGCACGCCCCGTAACCGCGCGTCTCCTCGCGGGTTAGGCACCCATCAGGTCAGGAGCGATCGGGCGCGAGGCGGTCGAGTAGCCGTGGCACCTCGCCGTTGAGCTCGCGAGCCAGGTAGCCGAGCGAGCCGCTCTTCTTGGCCAGCACCTCCCCCGCTCTCGCGTGAAGATAGACGCCCCACACCGCGGCTTGCAGCGGCTCCGCGCCGCGGGCAGCCAGTCCTGCGATCAGGCCAGCCAGGGTGTCGCCGGATCCGGCCGTCGCCAGCCCGACGTTGCCGGCGACGTTGCGGTACGCGGTCCCGTCCGGGGCCACGATGAAGGTCTCCGAGCCCTTGACCACGAAGATCACGCCATGACTTCGGGCCGTTTCGCGCCCGAGCGCCAGCGCGTCGTCGTGCACCTGCTCGATCTTGCAGCAACACAGCTTCGCTAGCTCGCCTGCGTGCGGCGTCGCAATCACTTGGCCCGCACCTGGCGACCGCGCCGGCCGGCGCTGCGCTAGATGTTGAATCGCCCCCGCGTCGAGCACGACGGTAGCGCCACACTCCGCGGTGCGTGCCTCGCGCAGCACGCTCGTCGAGACCTCCGGACCCCTCATGCCGGGACCGAGCAGCAACGCGCGGCAGGCTCCGAGCTCGGCGTGCAAGGCCTTGGCGCAGCGGGGCGACAGCTCACCGCCACGCGTCTCGGCCGCACCGATCACGCGTGCTTCCGGGAAAGCGACCGCGACCGCCATGGCGACTGAACGCGGTGTCACCAGCTGCACCCGCCCCGCCCCTGCCCGCAGCGCCGCCGTCGCCGCCAGAAGCCCCGCACCGGGCATCTCCGTCGAGCCGCCGACGACCAGCACGTCACCGCGAGCGACCTTGTCGGCGTGGTCACCTAGCTCGGGCAAGCGCCAGCGCCGCAACAGCGCGTCGTCGATCAGCTTGGCGGTCGCGCGGCGCGTCACTTCGCGGCGGCGTCGGGGCTGGTCGTGACGGCTTCGCCTGCTTCTTCCAAGGGCGCCACGAAGTTGTAGTCGCGCAGCAGCAACCGCTCGCGTCCAGCCGGATCTCGACCGAGCTCGAAGCTCATCAGCCCGCAGTTCGCGACGTCTCTCTCACGATCTATGGTCAAGATCCGCTCTTCGTCGAGCTCCTCGACCAGGTAGCGAAAACAAAGGACGATGACTTGATGCGCGACCACCAGCACCCGCTCGCCGGCGTAGCGGAGGTGGATGTGATCGAGCACGCTACGCACGCGCAAGATGACGTCGCACCAACTCTCGCCGCCCGGCGGCCGGTAGTAGAACTTGCCGACTTCGGCGCGTCGCGCCGCTTCTTCGGGAAACTTGGCGACGATACCGGCCTTCGTGAAGCGATTCAGACTGCCGAACTCCTTTTCGCGCAGCCGCTCGTCGATCACGAACGCAAGCTCGGCGCGCTCGAGCCCGCCCGCCTCGACGAGCAGCTCAGCGGTGCGGCGCGCCCGCGCGTAAGGTGAGGTCAGCACGACGCTCGGTTTTCGACTCGATGGTTGGCGCCCGATCCAGCGGCCCAATGCGCGCGATTGCCGCTCTCCCAGCGGCGACAATGGGACATCGATGTCCCGGCCGCTGACCTCGATCGTGTGCAGTCCCAGGCGCTCGGCGTTGTCTCGCGCGACGTTGCCCGCGCTCTCGCCGTGGCGAACCAGCCAGAGCGACTGCGGGGTTTGTGGTTGCGCGGCCATCACGAGACGGCTCCGGCAGTGCAAATAGTGGGCCGCAACCGCCGCCTGGCTGTCAGTTCACCTTGACGTAAAAATCGAGGCTCTGTAGCCCCATGACCGGCCCTTCCCAGATCTCGAACCCTACCGCCACTGCGCGCACGTGGGTCGAGCCAGGGATAGTCAAACCGCGCTTCTCCGCGTCGCGCACGAAGTCGAGCACGTCGAACTCGATCTCGTGGCTGTCGCTACCCTCGCGGCGCACCCAGTTGACGATCGGCAGGTTATTCACGGTGCCGTTCCAGATGTCCCAAGTGCCCTCGACGTTTTGGACGCTCACGCCTTGGTGCATGGCGTTCGCAGAGCCCGCCGGTTGGAAGCCAGGCGGATCTCGGAGCCACACCATCAGGTAACCGGTGAAGCGCGTGCCGTCGCCGACCCAGATGTCGTAGGCGGCGTTGTATTTGCCGTTTTCGTTGCCGTTCGGCGCCCAGCGCCAGCCCGTCTTCAGGCTCGTCAACTCACTGATCGCTTTGGGCAAGCCGCAGTCGCCGCGCTGCATGACCGAGTATTGTCCGCAGAACACGGTGGGGTACGCTGCGGGCTGGCCCATGCTGCCGGCCGAGCCCTCCATCTTGTCTACCGTGAACGCGGTGCCGTTCCAGGAGATGGTGTGGCTCTTGAAGCCTGGTCCCCAGCCGTTCGTGATAAGCACGTAGCTTTGGCCATTGCGCTTGATGTCGGCGGCGGTGTGGTACCGCTCGTCCGAAGTGCCCGAGCCCATGTAGTCGCCGTGGCCGAGCGTGCCGTCGCCGCCGGGCTGCGCGCCGCCGGCCGTGCCCGCACCGGCAGTGGCGCCACCAGCTGAGCCGCCAGAACCGGCGCTGCCGCCCGTCCCGCCCGCCGTGCCCGCTCCGCCCGCTATGCCCGCGGTGCCTGCCGCGCCGGAGGTCGCGGCGCCGCCGCTGCCGGAACCGGCACCGGCGCTCATGGCACCGCCGGTCGCGCCACCCGCGGCGCTTCCGCCGCTACCAGCCGTTGCCGACGGGTTGCCGCCCACCATGCCGTTGGGAGTGACGTCCGGCGCGTCCGAACCAGAGCAGCCCCAAAGAGCGGCTGAAACCGGGATCCAGCATGCCAGCGCGAGTGTTCGCATCGAGCACGAAGCTAGCATCGGCGAGAGGGGAGACACCGCGCTCCGTCGAAGGAAATGGTCTGAATTATCCGGGTATCGGTGGAGAATTTCAGTGCCCAGGTATTCTTCGAGCCGAGGTCGCCACGGACAGCTCCTGCTGAAACGTGACGTCGCACTCGATTGCTCGCAGCTCGCAGCTCGCAACTCGCAATCACCGAGTATCCAGCGGGCGACCTCGAACGCCGCTCGTCAGTGAGGCTGGCGTTCGAGGCATCTTGGTAGATATGGGGCTCCACTGTCGCGGCCGTCCTGCCACGGAGAGCCCCACCGTCGACTACTTGCGAGCTGACCGCTTCGACGACTTCTTCGAGGACGACTTCTTCTTCGACGACTTCTTCGACGATGACTTCTTCGACGATGACTTCTTCGACGCCTTCTTCTTGGCGGGGACCTTGCCGCCTGCGCGACGAGCTTCCGAAAGTCCGATCGCAATTGCCTGCTTGCGGCTCCTCACCTTCTTTCCGGAACGACCAGAGCGAAGGGTCCCCTCCTTCATCTCACCCATGCTGCTCTCCACCTTGCTAGCCGCTTTCTTGCCGTAACGACGTCCACTACTTTTTTTTGAAGACTTCTTGCTCGTTGCCATGCGCGCTCGCCAAGCAATGCGCGTGCCGTTGAAAGCGTGGCGAACACGTGTCAGCAAGCGCCCCAGCGGCACGGGAGTTGCAGCGCTCAGACCATGGCGGAGCCCGAGCAATCCCAGGTCGCGTTGGTGTTGATCGACGTCATCAACGGCTTCGCCTTCGAAGGCAGCGACGGCCTCGTCGCCGCGGCACGACGCGCGGCGCCCAAGATCTTGGCGTTGCGCGAGCGCGCCCACGCCGCCGGTGTCCCCGTCGTCTACGTGAACCGCAGCTTCGGTCATGCGGATTTCGGCGCCACCGTCGCGGCCTGCAGCGAAACCGATCAACCGGGCCACAACGTCGCGCGGATGTTGGCCCCCACCGAGAACGATCAGCTGCTGCTGAAGCCGGACCATTCCGCGTTTTCTTGCGCCGACTTCGCGCCCTTGCTGACGAGCTTGGGCGCCCGCAAGCTGGTGTTGGCAGGGTTCCCCACCGACGTTTGCTTGGTGCCCACCGTCGACGACGCGCATACCCGCGGCTACGAGGTATTGGTGCCCGCGGACTGCACCGCGGCGAGCTCGAGCGAGCTCACCGAACGTGCGCTCGAGCGAGTGCAGGCTACGGCGAACGCGCGCACCGACGACTCGCTCGAGGTCGACCTCGCCGCGTTGCGCTACCTCGTGGCCTAGCGCATGTCCGTAAATGGGGAGCGCTCGGGCGTGCCCGCCCGTGCCCGACGGTCCGTGAGGAGTCGTTGAGTCCTTTTGTTTGGTAGGCCGAGGTTTTTGGCGCGGGCCCCCTCCGGGCTCGCGCATGGCCCGCGCGCGCCGCGCCCAGCTGGGCGCGCAGGGCGAGCTGTAGGGCGCTCAGAAGAGCG
>Ga0164241_10001508_pt1 | contig 28356 bp, 23 predicted proteins | sample OricomyardsoilBY_FD_108780 | JGI IMG/M metagenome (GOLD analysis project Ga0164241, IMG submission 108780) | Backyard soil microbial communities from Emeryville, California, USA - Original compost - Back yard soil (BY) | ecosystem: Environmental > Terrestrial > Soil > Unclassified | place: USA... | reverse complement strand
TGGCCGGCGTCAAACGTCTGCCCAATCCGGAGCTGCACGGCGCGCTGCTCTTCCGGCGCGGCTCCGATCCCGAGATCGACCTGACGGCGACGATCGATGTGTCGGGGTTGTTGTTCGCGCTGTCACGCGTCTCCGCCGCCGAGGCCGAGGTCGCGGCCGCCAAGCTCGAGGCGGTCGGCATATTGGTCGACCTGAGCTTCGATGCCCGGCGCGCTTTCGTCGAATACCAGGCCGCGCTGGAGCTGCTCGAGCTGCGCCAGAGCGTGCTTTCGGCGTTCGAGGCGTCGGCGCTCGTCGCGGAGCGGATGCGCGACGCGGGCAACCTCACCGCGCTCGATCTCGCCAGCGAGCAAGCGGCGCGCGAAGAAGCGCGGCTCGCTCGGCGCCAGGCCGGCGCCGAGGTCGCGGTGGCGCGCGAACGGCTGAATGCCGTGATGGGCATCGTGGAAAAGACGCAGTCGTGGCGCGCGGCGCCGCGCCTGCCGGAGCTGCCGGAGGCGGAGCTGCCCGTCGCCGATCTGGAGGGCGAGGCGCTGCGCTCCAGCCTGGCCGCGGCCGCCGCCAAGCAGCGCTACACCGCCGCCGCCAAACGAGCGGGCGTCGCCAACGTCAGCGGGTGGCTGCCCGAGCTCAAGGCGGGCGTCGCCGCGGAGCGCACCGAAAGTTGGGGCATCGGGCCGGCCGTGAAGCTCGAGGTGCCGCTCTTCTATCAGGGCCAAGCGGAGGTCGGCGTGGCGCGGGCGCACATGAAGCGCGAAGCGCATCTCTACGCGGACGCCACGGTTCAGGTGCGCGACGCGGCGCGCGCGGCCCTGGCCCGACTCGAGGCGACGCGCAGCGCGGTTCAGCAGCAAAAGGCGGTCGTGCTGCCGCTGCGCGAGCGCGTCGTGCAGCAAACCCAGCTCGAATACAACGCGATGCTGGTGGGAGTCTTTCAGCTGCTCGAGGCCAAGCGCCAGCAGCTGAGCGCCGCCGAGCAATACCTGACGCTGCGGCGCGATTATTGGGTGGCGCGGCTCGACGTCGAGCGGCTCAAAGCCGGGAGCCACGAGCCGTGAGCGCCGCCGTCAAAGATCCTGTGTGCGGCATGACCGTCGACCCTGCCGGGGCGCGCGGTGGCTCGCACGAGCACGCCGGCCACACCTACTACTTCTGCAACCCGCGCTGCCGCGAGCGCTTCGCGGCCGAGCCAGCGCGCTACCTCGCCCCGCCGCCCTCGGCGCCGGAGCCGGAGCCGGGGCCCGCCCGCGTCGGCGGCGTTTACACGTGCCCGATGCATCCTGAGGTCCGTAAGCCGGGGCCGGGCAGCTGTCCCATCTGCGGCATGGCGCTCGAGCCCGCCACGCTGAGCCTCGACGAGCCGGAAGACGACTCCGAGCTTCGCGACATGTCTCGGCGGCTGGCCTTCTGCATGGGGCTTTCGGTGCCGATCCTGCTGCTCGCGATGTCGGACATGCTGCCGGGGCACGCGCTGCTGGCGCCGTCGATCAACGTGCGGCTGCAGCTGGCGTTGGCGGCGCCGGTGGTGCTCTGGGGAGGCTGGCCGTTCTTCGAGCGTGGCTTCACCTCGCTCATCACCCGGCAGCTGAACATGTTTACGTTGATCGCGCTCGGCACCCTGGCTGCGTTTGGCTTCAGCCTGATCGTGACGCTCTTTCCCGAGGTTTTGCCGCAGCGTCCGGGTCACGGCGCCGCTCCGCCGGTCTACTTCGAGGCTGCCGCCGTGATCGTCACGCTGGTCTTGCTCGGTCAGGTGCTGGAGCTGCGCGCGCGGCGGGCGACCTCGGGCGCGCTGAGAGCGCTGCTCGGTCTGTCGCCCAAGACGGCGCGGCGCCTCAGCGCCGACGGCCGCGAGCACGACGTGCCGCTCGATCGAGTAGTGGTCGGCGATCGGCTGCGCGTGCGACCGGGCGAAAAAATACCGGTCGATGGCCGCGTGCGCGAAGGCTCGAGCCTCGTCGACGAATCGAGCATCAGCGGTGAGCCGCTGCCGGTGGAAAAGACAGCCGGCGCGCGCGTCATCGGCGGCACCTTGAACGGCCAGGGCAGCTTCGTGATGCAAGCCGAGCGCGTCGGACATGAGACGCTGCTGGCTCAAATCGTGAGCTTGGTGGGCGAAGCCCAGCGCAGCCGCGCCCCGATCCAACGCCTGGCCGACGTCGTGTCGGGTTGGTTCGTCCCGGCCGTGGTGCTGGCGGCGCTCCTCGCGGCGCTGGTTTGGGGAATCTGGGGGCCGGAGCCGCGGCTCGCGCACGCGCTCGTGAGCGCCGTTTCGGTGTTGATCATCGCGTGTCCGTGCGCGCTCGGGCTGGCGACGCCGATGTCGATCCTCGTCGGTACCGGGCGCGCCGCCAGCGTCGGCGTCTTGATCCGGCACGCGGAGGCGCTGGAGCGCTTCGAAAAAGTCGACACCCTCGTCGTCGACAAGACCGGCACGTTGACGGAAGGCCGGCCCGCGCTCGACGCCGTCGTTGCCGCACCCGGCACCGACGAAGCGGCGCTTCTGCAGCTCAGCGCGAGTCTCGAGCGCAGCAGCGAGCACCCGCTGGCGAGCGCGATCGTGGCCGCCGCGACGGCGCGCGGGCTCGGGCTGTTACCAGTCACCGAATTTCGAGCCGTTAGTGGCAAAGGCATCGCCGGCCGCGTCGACGGGCGCCCGGTCGCGGTCGGCAGCGAGGCGTTCCTGGCCACGCACGGCGCAGCGAACGAAGCGCTCGCGGCGGCGATCGCGGCGCGGCGCGCCGAAGGCCAGATCGTGGTCGTGGCGGCTATCGACGGCAATTTTGCGGGCTTTCTCGCGATCAGCGACCCGCTGAAGGCGAGGGCGCCAGACGCCCTCCGCGAGCTCCGCGAGCTGGGCTTGCGGATCGTGATGCTGACCGGCGACAACGCCGCCACCGCTCACAGCGTCGCGCAGCGGCTCGGCATCACCGAGGTGCACGCGGGCGTGCTGCCGGCCGACAAGCACGCCGTAGTCAGCGAGCTCAAACGCCAGGGGCACGCGGTGGCGATGGCGGGTGACGGCACCAACGACGCCCCCGCGCTCGCAGCCGCCGACGTTGGCATCGCGATGGGCACCGGCACCGACGTGGCGATCCGCAGCGCCGGCATCACGCTCGTCAAGGGCGATCTGAGCGGGGTGGTGCGCGCGCGGCGCTTGTCGGCGCGGGTCATGCAGAACATTCGCCAAAACTTGCTGTTCGCGTTCGCTTACAACGCGCTCGGCATCCCCCTCGCCGCCGGGGTGCTCTACCCGGCGTTCGGCCTGTCGCTCAGCCCGATGTGGGCCGGCGCGGCGATGGCCGTCAGCTCCGTGTCGGTCGTGGCCAACGCGCTGCGCCTGCGCCGCGCTTGAGCCTCAAAAAGTTCCCGACAGGCCGAACGACGCCCCGCCGCTCGGCAGCGCCGACACGCCGATGCGCAACTTGAGGCCCGGATCGTCGCGGTATAGTCGCAAGATGCGTTCGGTCGGCGTTTCCATGGACAGCGCCCAGAAGCCGATGCCGCTCATCATCGCGGCGGCGCCGTAGAGCAGCGCGAAACCGCCGCGGTCCTCGCGCCGGCCGCCGAGCATGCCGGTGGTGGCGATGGTGGCTTCGACCACCGCCGTGCTCTGCAGCAACCAAAATGTCAGCTGGCGGCGGCTCTTCTCGGCGCGCGCGACGTCTTGTAGTCGCTCTTCGGTGCGCGCAAAGGCCAAGCCGCGGTTGCCGCGCTGAGCTCGCAGCTCCGCCTCGAACGTCTTCTGAGCTCTCTCACCCGCGCTGTCGGTCAGGGCCAGGTAGAGACCGCTACCGGCGAGCAGCGCGCCCGCGCTCACGAAGCCGATCGACAGGCCCGGGCTCATCTTTTCTTGCGTGAACCGTCCGATCACGCCCACGCTCGCCGTAAGCCCGCCGGTCAAGCCGAGCGCGACGGCGCCCGCGCGGCGCTGGGTTCGGTCGACGTCGGCCAGCGCCGTCAGGTAGTTGCCCATGCGTTGGATGTCGTCGTCGCGCACTCCGAACACTGGCTCCGGCTCTTCGCGGCGGGTCTTGAGGTATTGGGCGTACGCGACGGGACCGTAGGGCGCCGCGAACAAGCTGCCGAACAGCTGATCGCCGCGCGCGGCCAGACGCGGCGCCTCCGCCGGCGCGTCGTCGAGCTGAATCGCATCGCCGCCGCTCGCAAAATGATGCTCGACGACGGTGGGCGGTTTGCCCGGCGATGCGGCGGCGGTCTGGACGAACACCGACAGCTCGGGCTCGGCCTGCGGCAAGCTGAGCGTGAGCTCGCCCGGCTCCTTGTGCAGGTCGACCAGGCGCTCACCGGTCTCGTCACGCACCCAGATGCGCGCCTGCTCGCGGCCCAGGCGTAGCCGGCGCCCTTGCAGCGCCCGCGCCGAAAACAAGCTGGCTTGTTGGTTGCCGCGCGGACCGGCAAAGAAGATCTGCGGCCGCAGGCCTTCGCGCACGATGCCGCGATTGGCTTCGGCCACGAATCCTGCCAGCTCCGAGTACGTGATCGTGCCGTCGCGGTCGACGTCGGCGGCGCCGGTCAGGCCGGAGCGGACCTCGTGGCTGAAGACGCCCGACTCCAGCTCCGACCACTCGAACACCTCTTCGTCGCTGTTCGTGGAGAGAAACAAACCGACCTCGGGGTGGCGCGCGGAGAAACCGAGCGCCATGTCTTTGGGGGTTGCCCAGCGACGACCGCCCGGCTTGCGCGGGTTGATCACGAAGAACGAGTTGCAGCTGTCGAGCAGCACGTGCTTCGTGTCGGCCGGAATCCTCTCGATCACTTCGCGCTCGATGAAGCTGCCGTCGATGCGTGTGTCTTCCAGGTGCAGGTAGCCGCGGCCGCCCGCGACCTCGCCGTGGCCCGCGAACACGAAGTACAGCTGCGTGCGCTCGCCCCGCGCCCGCGCCGCCAGCACCCCTTGCCGCAGCTTGGCCGCCGCGCGCGTCAGCTCCACGAGCGTGGCCGGTCTCGCGACGCCCTCGAGGCCCGGGTAGGCGCGGCTGCTCATGCGGTCGAACGTGGTGAGCAGCTCGACGCTGCTGGCGGCCCCGGCGGCTCGGAACAGCCGGTAGTAGCGAGCGGCGTCGTCGTCGGCGTACTGCAGGTCCGGCAGCGACAAGCTGAGGCTGCGGTTGTTGGCGACGACCAGCGCGAAGCTGCGCGTGACCGGCTCCGCGTGCGCCGGGCGGGCACCGCACAGCGCCGCCCACAGCGCTCCGAGCGCGAGCAAGCGCTTCAGGGCGCCCACGTGCACCTCCACTCTTCGACCTCGGCATCCGGAAACGACGCCGCCACCGCCGTCGGCGCCAGCGCCACCCGCCGTTCGACGGTCTTGACGTCGAGCGGCACGCGGCTGAGCACCGCATAGACGCGTAGCGCGCCCGGCGCCGGATCTTCCGGCTCCGCCACCTCCGGCAACACGCGCTCGGTCACGTTCGCCGCCAGCCTCAACGACGTCGGGTTGCTGCTCTCGGCCAGGTACGCGGGATGAATCCAGTGCACGGTGCCGTGAGCGTCGAGCGCGAGCACCATCAAGTACACGTCACGTTCCGTCGGGTTCGAATAGCGGATCAGGATGCCGTCGCCGGGCCGCAGCGTGGCGCCCTCGAGCAGCGGCGGCGCCGAGCCCGGCGCGGCGTGACCCACGAACGCTTGCACGGTGGCCGACGGCGGGTGGACCTGGCCGCCGCGCGCGGCGATGATTTCGGGCTTCGGCGGGGGTGGGGGCCGCCATGTCACGCCTACCGCCACGCCCGCGGCAGCTGCTAGCGCGGCGCCGTAGGTCCAAGCCGCGCGGCGCGACGGCACACGGCGTGCGGCTTCTTCGCGGCCGTCTTTGCAAGCCGCCATGACCCGGGCCACGAACTGTTCGTCGGACGACAGGCTGGCGCCTGGCGGAAAACGCAATTTTTGCAGCTGCTCTGCGAGCTCACTCATGACTTCTTCTCCACGCGCAGTAACCTGCGCAGCTTCATCAATCCCAAGAACACCCGCGAGCGCGCCGTCGCTTCGGGCACGCCGAGCAATCCAGCGATCTCTGCGTAGTCGAGCTCGGCGCTGTAGCGGAGCAGCAACGCCTCGCGCTGCGCTTCGGGCAGCTTGGTGAGCGCTTGCTGCAGCCGCTCTTGGCGCTCGACGAGCGCGAAGCGATCCGAGCTCGGAGGCTCGAGCGCCGGCTCCCGCTCACGTGCCTCCGACAGCGAGCGCTCGCGTCCCTGGGCGCGGCGTTGGTTCTTGCAGCGGTTGGCCGCCACGTGAAACAGGTACGCCTTGAATTTACCGTGCGGGACGTAGTCGGCGCGGCGCTGCCACAGCTCCACGAAGCACTCCTGAGCCAGATCGTCGCCGGCCACCCGGCTCCCGCACCAGCGCGCGCAATAGGCTCGCACGCGCGCCTGATGCCGTCGCACCAGGGCTTCGTAGGCGTGCCGCTCGCCGACGACGGCCCCGCGCATCAGGTCATCGTCGGAACGGGGGTCCGCGGGCAGGGGCAGGGACGCTGTCCGCACGGCTTCCGTTCCTCTCGACCTCATCGACCGGCTAACACCGGATCCGAGCGAGTCGTTTGAAGAAAGCGGGACGGCGCGACGAATGTTGCTCGCGCTCTATAAGATCATGTATTTAATGATCTTTTTGACAACGGCCCCGCCCTCACAGCTCGGCCGCCTCCAGCCAGTGCGGGTGCTTGGCGGTGCCGTCGTACTTTTGCGCCGTCTTGAACAGCTCGTGCTTGCCCTCCGTGGCCGCGGGCGCGGTGCGAGCCAGCAGCTCTTCGCGTTCCTTGGCGGTCAGCGGCACGAACTGTCGCGCAAGCTTCAAGTCTTGCTCGAGCACGGCGCGGCTGTCGATACCGGTGATGACGACTGACGTCGGCAGGCTCAGCGCGTAGCGCAAGCACTCCTCCGCCTTGACGACGCCGCTCTTCAAGATGTCGCCCGACCCCATCGACTTCATGCCCAGCACGCCGATGCCGCGCGCTTGCAAGACAGGTAGCACGTTTTTCTCTAAGCTCTTGTAGTGCGCGTTCATCACGTTGAGGGGCATCTGCACGGTATCGAACTCGAAGCCGGCTTTTTTCGCCGCCTCGAGCATCGCCAGGTGGATCGCTGGATCTTTGTGGCCGGTAAAGCCGATGAAGCGCAGCTTGCCCGCCTTCTTGGCCGCCTGCAGCGCGCCGATGATGCCGTCGCTGGCGAAGGAGCGCGCCGGGTCGGTCATGCGGATCACTTCGTGGACCTGCACGAGGTCGATGGTATCGGTTTGCAGGCGCTTGAGGGACTGCTCGAGCTGGGCGGTGGCCGCCTTCGCGGTGCGGCCATCGAGCTTGGTCATCAGAAACACCTTGTGGCGGTAGCCGTCGCGCAGGGCCTTGCCCATACGCTCCTCGCTCTTACCTTCGTTGTAGTCCCAACAATTGTCGAAGAACGTGATGCCGCCCGCGATCGCGTCGCGCATCAGCGCGATCGCCTCGTCGTCGCTGAGCTTGTCCTTGTCGCCGATGTGAGCGCCGCCGAGCCCGAGCATCGACACCTGCACGCCGGTGCTCCCCAGCTTGCGCTGGGGCATGCCCTCGCTCGAGGGGCCTGACGCGCTGCCGGCCGGTGCGCGCGTTTGCGGCGCTGCCGTGTCCTGCGCCGCCGCAACCGGCGCCGCTGACGGTGGGGCGGCGGCCGTGGCCGCCTCGCGCGTGGGCCGCGGAGCTTGGGTGCGCTGGCACGCCATGCCTACCAAGCCCGTTAGTGACAACCGACAAAAGTCTGCACGGCTCAGCGGGGTCGACATGCGCGCTCGGCCTGCAACGCGCATGCCCCAGCTGAGCCCGGGCGCGGGCACGCGCATTGCTCCGGAGGCAGCCGACAGCACACGAAACCGCCGACAACGCCCGACCAACGCGAGGCGATTTTTCTCGCAGCGGCCATTTTGTCGATCCCAACCGCATGCCAGAACTGGAGCCTCCGCCATGAAAGCAGTCGTTCTCAACGGATACGGCGACGTCGAGCACCTCGAGCTGAGGGAGGTCGACGAGCCGTTTCCGACTCGCCGGCAAATCAAGATCAGGGTCGCCGGTGCCAGCATCAACCCGATCGATTGGAAGATCCGTCGTGGTGACCTGCGCGCGATGCTACCGCTGCATCTACCCACGATCCTCGGCCGCGACGTGGCGGGCGAGGCCGTCGCGGTCGGGTCGGACGTGACCGAGTTTCAGGTCGGCGATCGGGTGATGGGTCTCGTGCAACACGGCTATGCGGAGCTGGTCGTGGCCGAGGTCGAGGCTTTCGCCAAGCTCCCTGACGCCATCGATCTGGAGCAGGCGGCGGCGCTCCCGCTCGTGGGCCTCACCGGCTCGCAGCTGGTCGAGGAGGCGGTGGGCATCCGCTCCGGCGAGCGCTTGATGATCACGGGCGCCGTCGGTGGCGTGGGGCGCGTCGCGGTGTTCGCGGCCAAGAGGCGAGGCGCGCAAATCGTGGCGGGCGTGCGCGCAAGCCAGCGCGAAGAAGCCGAAAAGCTCGACGTGGACGAGATCGTCGCGCTCGACGATCCGGGCGAGATCGAGCGCTTGAAGCCGGTCGACGCGTTGGCTGACACCGTCAACGGCAAGGTCGTCGCGTCGCTGCTGGACAAAGTGAAGCCGGGCGGCGTCGTCGGCACCGTGCTCGGTCCGCCGCTCGGCGCGAAAGAACAAGGCCTGCGGGTGCATGCGATCTTGACCCACCCCGATCCCGAGAAACTGGCCGGCATCGCCGAAGCCGTCGTGTGCGGCGATCTCGTCGTGCCCATCCAACGCCGCTTCCCGCTCGCGCAAGCTCCGGCCGCACAGCATGTGGCGGAGGCGGGTGGCGTCGGAAAGGTGCTGCTGGTGCCCGGGCTACGGCGCGCGAGCTGACCCTCGCTTCAGCGGCCGAGGTCGCGCAACACCTGCGTCGTCAGCTGCTCGCTGTAGGGGTCGCGGTCGAGCTGCCCTGGCGCCCAACCCAGCAAGAATCGATAGAAGTCGACCCACGCCAGCGGAAAGAGCTCGCGCCACTCACGCTCGAGCTCGCGCGCGTCGACGCTGGACCCGGAGCTGACAACGCTCGCCCCAAGCTCGCGAAAGTAGGCGTCGAGGTACATCGGTACGGCGGCTCGACATTCGTCGGCGGCGAGGCAGCCGCTCAAGAAATAGGCGACGTCTTTCACGCCGACCCCGGCGCCCGCGTATTGGAAGTCGACCATCGCTACCGCGTCGGCGCTCGGAGCAAAGCAGACATTTTCGAGCTTGGCGTCGCCGTGCACCAAGGTCTTGAAGCGGGCGCCGTTCAGGCGGGCGTCGATGCGCGGCGCCGCTTCGCGCAGCGCGTCGTGGCGCATGGCCGAGAGCTCGTCGGGCCGCCCCCCGAGCTGCCAGTAGCTGCCCACTTTCCACAGCTGGTCCGGCGGCGTGCCCAGAAGGCGCGCGTGAAAGCTGGCCAGCCAGCGCAGCGTCGCCAAGATGTCGGCGGGCGCGGGGCGCGCCCGTCGCGCACCGAAGCCACTCGCGTCGAGATCTTCGAGTACGAATAGCCAGCGGTTCGGCTCCGCGAGCAAGCCGATCGGTCGGGCCACGCGGCAACCTGGCGTGGCCAGGCATCGCTCGGCGTACAGCTCGTAGAATGCCTGCTCGACGGCGTACGAGCGCAGCTTGCGCCGATGCGACCGATCGGCGTTGCCGAGCGGTGGCTGGACGTCCTTGACGATCGCCGGTGTCACCCCCGCCGCGGTCGTGAGCTCGGCGCGCCACAGCTCGCCGTAGCCGCCCCACAGCGACTGGAGTCGCTCGCCGAGCGCGACGGTTTCGACGGCGCATGCTCGGGCAATACGTTCGAGCAGTAGCGATTGGCTTCGACGCGGGACAGAGCGAGCGATGCCTAGCCCCTAGCACGCTTGCTTCGCGTGCCGGGATCCCGCACGATTGCCGCAGGCTACAGGTGAGTGAAGCGCGCGTGATCGTCATCGGAGCGGGCCTGGCCGGCCTCGCGGTTGCGGCGCGCCTGGTCAGCTCCGGCGGCGAGGTATTGGTGCTCGAGGCGTCTTCGCGACCGGGCGGCCAGCTCCAGACGCTGCGCGAGCCGGGCCTGGTGGTCGAGCTCGGCGCCGAGGGGTTCGTCGCGAACAGCCGCGCCGTTCCCGAGCTGTGCAAGCTGGTCGGCGTCGAAGGCTCGCTCGTCGACCAGCTGACCACCGACACGTACTGCGTCGAGCCGGACGGGCTGCTGCTCTTGCCGCCCGGCGAGGCGGCGCGCCGGCTCGGTTTTCAGGTGCCGTCGAAGGAGCTCGGACGCGGTATCCGCTCGCTCGCGGCGGGCATGGGCGAGCTTGTCGACGCGCTGGTGCGCTACGTCGGAGCTCCGCGCTTGCGGCTTTCGACGAACGCGCTCGCGATCGGACGCAAGGCAGAGCTACTGCAAGTCGAGCTCGCCGATGGCTCGTGGGAGCAGGCGCGCGCGGTCGTATTGGCCACGCCGGCTCGCCCCGCAGCGGGCTTGACCGAGCCGCTGGCGCCAGAAGCGAGCTCCGCCCTGGTGAGCGCGCCGCTGCTCTCGAATGTCAGCGTCAACTTGCTGTATCGAAGAGCAGACCTCGGCGCCCTCCCGACCGGGGGGGGGATCATCTTTCCTAACCAGTTCGCAGCAATCGGGCTGCGCGCCCTCAGCCTCGTCGATCACAAGCTCCCGGGGCGCGCGCCCGCGGAGCACGCCCTGCTGCGCGTCTTCTTCCGACCCGTCGGCGACGCGCTGTCGAGCTGGAGCGAGCAGCGTTTCGCGACGGAGGCGGCGCGAGCCATCGCGCGGGTGCTGACGGTCACGGGCGAGCCGGTGCGGACGTGGGTCTCGCGCTGGGCCGACGCTTTGCCCGTGTTCAACCCCGAGTTCCGGGCGCGCGTCGCCGTAGCCGACGCCCAGCTCTCGGCGCTCGGCGTGCACCTGGCCGGTTCCGCGTTCCACGGCGCCGGTATCGACGCGGCGGTCGCTTCGGCCGACGCCGTGGCCGCGCGCGTCGCCGCTGGCTGAGGCTCGGCTCGACAGCCGGCGGCGGCCGGTCCAGCATGCGCGCGATGCGCGGCGATTTCAGTTGGTCGAGCGAGCGCGAGCCGCACGCGGAGCGGCGCCGTCGAATGCTGCAGCTGTATCCGCGAATCAAGCAGCTGTATGGGCCCTGTCCGCGCACCAAATACGTGTGCAGCGCGTTGGTCCTGGCTCAGCTCGGGCTCGCCTACGAGCTGCGCGCGGCGCCGTGGTGGTTGATCCTGCTCGTCGCCTACGCTGTCGGCGGCCTGATCAACCAGGCCCTCTTGCTGGCGATCCACGAGCTGAGTCACAACCTCGCGTTCCGCCGGCCGTGGCTGAACCGGCTCTTCGCCGTGCTCATCAACCTGCCCGTCGGGGTGCCGGTGGCGGAGACGTTTCGGTACTACCATCTGCTGCATCACACCCACCAGGGTGACGCGCGGCTGGATACGGACTTACCGACCGCGCTCGAGGGCCGCATGCTGCGGCGGCGCTTACCCAAGCTGCTGTGGCTCGCGGGCCAGGGCTTGGCGTACGCGGTCCGCCCGCTGTTCGTGCACCCGAAGAAGCCGAGCCTGGCGGAGGCCGCGAATCTGCTCTTGCAGATCGCCTGTAACCTTGCGATTTTTCACTTTTGGGGCGGCAAGGCGCTGGCGTATTTGCCGATCAGCTCGCTGATCGTGATGGGCCTGCATCCGATCGCGGGCCACTACATTTCAGAGCACTACGTCTTCCGCGACGGCCAAGAGACATACTCTTACTACGGGCCGCTGAACGTGCTCGCGTTCAACGTCGGCTACCACAACGAGCACCACGACTTTCCGTACATCCCTGGCTCACGTTTGGCGGAGCTGCGCGCCACCGCCCCCGAATTTTACGACACGCTCTACCACCACGCGTCGTGGACGGCGACGCTCTGGCGCTTCGTGACCGAGCCCGAGCTCGGCGGCTTCAGCCGCGTCAAACGGGCGGCGGGCATCGCTCAGAAGCGGCCGGCGAGCCCCGCGTAGTTCAGGCCGATCACCGGCCTCACCCGCGCCCCCGCGACGGAGCTCGAGCTCGAGCGGCCCTGGTCGAGCACCAGAAACGTGATGCCGGCGACGAGCCCGACGCCGCCCACGACGTAGCTACCGAGCGCCACGTTCTTCTTGCTGACGGCGTCGTTGTCGATCGGGGTGATCTCTCTGTCGATCAGGGTTTGGTCCACGCACTTGGTCGGGCAAAGCTCGGTGTACCGGTTGTCGGCCTCGCGCTGGCGGTCGAGGCCCTGCACCAGGAACACCGTGCCCACGACGCCGCCCGCGACGGCGACGCCGAAGCTAGCGAGCGAGGCGACCAGGAACGGACGCCCTGCGCTCGGATGGGAGTCGGTCGTCGGCGCATCCGTCAACGACCCAGCGACGCTGCTGCGTGCCGGCGAGTCGTTCGGCGTCGTCGCCGCCTTCTTTCTCGCGCCCGGGATATCGCGCAGCGTGAGCACGACCGTCTCGCGTACGCCCTCGCGGAAACTGACGGAGGTGGTGGTGCTCTCCATGCCGTCGGCGAACGCCTGGTAGGTGTATTCGCCGGGGTTGACCGGCGTTGGCACCCCGAGTAGCTCCGCCGGCACCGCCTCGCCATTGCGCGTCACGCGCACCGACGAAGCTCCCGCGCCGCCTTGGACCACGACCGACGCGTAGGCGAGGCGCGGCTCGACGGCGGCGAGCTCTTTCTCCCCCTGCTGCTGGGCGTCGCGGAATGCGCGCGGCGCCGAAGTGCTCAGGTGCTCGCGTGTCAGAGTGAGATAGAGCTCGCGCGCCTCCACCAAATGGCCAAGCTTGACGTGCGCGCGCGCGGCGTAGAGTAGGTGGGGAGGGGCGTGGAGCAGGCGCTCGGCTCGCTCGAACAGGTCAGCCGCTTCCGCGTATCTTCCGGCGTCGAAGGCGTCGCCGCCCGCGTCGGCGGCGGCACGGGCGCCGGCCTTTTGTTCCTTGGTTTGCGCCGCGGCCGGGGTCGCGGTAACTAATCCAACGGATACGAGGATGGCTCCAATCGCTAAGAAGGGCTTCACGGGAGGCATCTTAATCGGGCTCGGGGCTGGGTACTACGGGAACGAGGAGTAGCGGCGGTGAACATCGAAGCGGGGCAGGTCATCGACGGAAAGTACCGGGTCGTCAAGCTCCTGGGCCAGGGCGGCATGGGCGCCGTCTATTTGGCCGAGCACATGATCATCGGTAAGCGCGTCGCGCTGAAGGTGCTGCTCGGTAACGTCGCAGGCAACGAGACCGCCGTCGCGCGCTTCGAGCGTGAGGCACAGGCGGCCGGTCGCATCGGCAACGATCACATCCTCGAGATCTTCGACTTCGGCGCGCTGTCCGACGGCGCGCGCTACATGGTATGCGAGTACCTCGAAGGCGAGACCTTGGCGTCGCGCCTGACCAGAGAGGTGCGGCTGTCGCCGGCGGCGCTGTTGCCGATCGCGCGGCAACTGCTCAGCGGCTTGGGCGCGGCTCATCAAGCGGGTGTGGTGCACCGCGACCTGAAGCCGGAGAACGTCTTCATCCTGCGTCAAAAGGCCGGGCTCCCCGACTTCGTCAAGATCATCGATTTCGGCATCTCGAAGTTTCAACCGATCTCCAGCAGCGAAGGCATGCAAATGACCGCCACCGGTATCGTGGTGGGCACGCCTTGCTACCTCTCGCCGGAGCAAGCTCGCGGCAGTCGCGAAGCCGACGCCCGCAGCGATCTGTACGCGGTCGGCGTGATTCTATACGAGTGCGTCACGGGAGCTCTCCCCTTCGACGCGCAAAATGTGAACGATTTGTTGTTCAAGATCGTGCTCGAGTCGCCGCGGCCTTTGCGCGAAGCGGCTCCCGATCTCGACCCCGCCTTCGCCCAAATCATCGAGATCGCGATGGCGCGCGACGCGGAAGGTCGCTACCAAACCGCGGCGAGCTTCATTGCCGCGCTCGACACGTGGGCGAGCCAGCACGGCATCGTACCGGCCATCCGTACCAGCAGCGCCACGCCGTCCAACGGCGGCGCGACCGCGGAAGCGAAGATCGCGTCTGGGTCGACGCGCTCGCTCGCGCCCACTCCTCAAACGTGGGCCGACTCTCAGCTGTCGGTGCCGGCGTTCCGTCCGACAGCACGGCGCAAGGGGCTGACCGTCGGCATCGGTTTGACGGCGGCGGTGCTCGTCGTCGGCGGCGCTGTTGCTCTTTTCAAAGACTCCCCCTCCGCCGAAGGTAGCGCGAGCGCCGCCTCCGCTGCGCCCTCGGTCGTGGTCGTGGCCAGCGGAGCCAAGGCGCCGGAGCCGCCGCCCGTCGTGGTCGACACCTCGACAGCGCCGGAGCTCACGGTGCCCTCCGTGTCCACCACCGACGTGAAAGCGCTGCTCGAGCCACCGGCCGGCGGGGCCGCGCCTCCTCCCCCGCGCGTCTTCGTCGCACCAAAGCGCGGCCCGGCGAAGCGACCTGCGGCGGAGGCCCAGCCGGCCGCACCGCCCGCGGCGCCGCCACCCGCCGCTCCGCCGCCCGCTGCCGCCGCTCCTGCCGATACCAAGCGCCATCGCGATTACGGGTACTGACCAGCACGCTGGCGCGGGGCAAATCGCCCATCTCTTGACGGAGCTGCCGCGCGGAGTATGTCCTGGCCGGGCGCGACGCTCGCGCCGTTTTTTCAGGCCGCCAAGGTGACGATCGCCCCGGGCTATCAAATCGGTGACGTGATCGCCGGCAAGTACCGGATCGATCAGATCCTGGGCGCCGGCGGGATGGGAATCGTCGTGGCCGCGCACCACCTGTCGCTCGACGACGTGGTCGCGATCAAGTTCCTCTCCGCCGAGCTGGCCAACGACGCCGACGCTGTGAGTCGCTTCGATCGCGAGGCGCGCGCGGCGGCGAGAATCAAGAGCGAGCACGTCGCGCGCGTCTTCGACGTCGACCGCCTGCCGAGCGGCGCCCCGTACATGGTGATGGAGCACCTGCGGGGGCTGGATCTCGCGGCGGTGATTCAGCGCGGCGAGCCGCTCACCGAAGAGCGAGCGGTGGCGTTCGTGCTGCAGGCGTGCGCCGGGCTCGGCGAGGCGCACCGCGTTGGCATCGTGCATCGCGACGTCAAGCCGTCGAACCTGTTCTGCGTCGAGCGCCCTGATCGTGAATACACGATAAAGGTGCTGGATTTCGGCATCTCCAAGCTGACCCTGACCTCGGATTCGTCGAAGGCGGTCATCACCGGAACCGGCACCGCCCTCGGCTCTCCGGCTTACATGTCACCGGAGCAGATGCGCTCCGCGGGCGCTGTCGACGCGCGCACCGACGTCTGGTCGCTCGGGGTCGTGCTGTACGAGCTCTTGACCGGCAAGCTGCCGTTCAACGGCTCGACCTACCCCGAGCTGTGCCTGAAGATCGCCGGCGAAGCGCCGACACCACCGCGGCTCTACCGCCCGCTGCTATCGCCGCAGCTCGAGGCGGTGATCTCGAGGTGCCTCGAAAAGGACCGCGCCCTGCGCTTCGCGACGATGGCGGAGCTCGGCCAAGCGCTGTTGCGGTGGGCGCCTTCACCGGCGCCGGGCGCGGTGCCGGTGCGCCTGCCCGGCCGTCCGGCGCCGACGACGCAGGTCTCGACGTTGCCGCTCGTCACGGCGGAGCCGGTCGCGTCGAGCAAGAGCACGGTCACGAACGCGACCTGGGCCAACGCCCGATCTCGCGCCGAAGCGCCCAAGAATCTGATCGCAGCGGGGATTGCTAGCTTGGGGCTGCTGCTCGTGCCCGCGATCTGGTGGCTGACGAGAAGCGACCCGAGCGTGCCCGCGCCGGTGCCCAGCGCTCATGCGGCGGTGGCCGCGTCCGAGCCGCTGTCGCCCACGAGTCCGCCGGAGCCGCCCCCCGACGGCTCGGCGCCGGCCGCGGTCGAAAGCGCCGCCGTCAGCGCCCCTCCGGCGAACGCCGCTAAACCGCCGCCGCCGGCTGCGCCCAAACCCTTACCGCCGCCGTCGAGCTCACCTCCGGTGCAGCGCTCCAAGAGCGCGGTGTGGAGCCAACGCGACTGAGCCATGCGCTTGCCATTGCTCCCGCTCCTCGTCACGCTGCTGTCGTTGGCGCCCGCGACGGCTTCGGCCCAGACGCGCGCCGATACGGAGGCGGCCGAGCGCGCGTTCGACGAAGGCGTGCGGCTGATGGACGGAGGCCGGTACCGTGAGGGCTGCTCGAGGCTCGAGGCGAGCGACCAATTGGCGCCCGCCAGCGGCACGCGGCTGAACCTCGCCGACTGTTACGAGCACCTGGGCCGCATCGGCTCGGCCTGGAAGGCGTTCGAAGCCGCTGCCGCCCGCGCGAACGCTGACGGCAAGCACGAGCGCGAGCAGGTCGCGCGCGAACGTGCCGCGCTGCTCGCCCCGCGCCTTTCGCGCGTCGTGCTGGTCGCGCCCTCCGAGGTGCCGGCTGGCCTCGTCATCACGCTCGATGGCGTGACGTTGGTGGTCGCGTGGGGGGCGCCGCTCGTCGTCGATCCGGGACCGCACGCGCTCGTCGCTCGCGCGCCGGGGCGGCACGACGCGTCGACGACCCTGCCGAACGTCGGCGAGGGCGCCACCTTCACTTACCAGATTCCGTATCTTGCGCCTGTCGCGTCGAGCCCGCCGAAAATCGTCGGTTCCGTGCCGGTCGCGTCACCGGTAGACGGCCAGCGCCTCGGCGCGATCGTGAGCGCCGGGGTAGGGGTGGCGGGCTTCGTCGCCGGCACCGCGTTCGGGCTTCACTCGATCGCCAAGCACGACGAGTCCGACGCTCACTGCGACGGCGACCGCTGCCGAGACGAGCGCGGCGTGACCGCGATGCAAGATGCCCGCACCGCCGGCGATCGCGCGACGGTTGGCTTCATCGTGGGCGGCGCGGGTCTGGCGGCGGCGTCGTTGCTCTGGTTCGTGCGTCCCTTTTCGAGCGCGCCGGGCCCCCAAACCCAAGTCGGAGTGGCGGTCAACGGCGTGGTCGTGCGCGGGCGTTTCTGAGCGGCGACGATGATCTCGATTCGCGTCTTCCTCCTGCTTGCCGGTCTCGTCGAGGGCGCCGTCGCGTGCAATGCGCTACTCGACAACGAACCAAGGCAGCTCGCAGGCTTCGAGCCCGGCGCAGCCGGCCAGCTTGCTGACGGAGGGGAGCCCCCCAGCGCTGGCGGGACGCCGGGCCAAGGCGGCGCCGCCAGCAGCAGCAGCAGCGGCGGCGATGACCCGCACGACAGCGGCGGTGATGGCGGCGGCGCGCCGGGCGGAGCGGACGGGGGAGCGTCGACCTGCGACGGGTGCGGAGCGAGCGACGTGCCGGCCGACGCGCTACTTTGGTTCATGGCCGATCGCGGGCTCACTTTGAGCGGCGATCGGGTCAGCGCGTGGGTCGACCAATCGGCGGCCCACCTGACTGCTTCCGCCGCCGGCGCCGCCGCCATGCCCAGGCTCGTTCGACCCGCTTCGGGTCCGCCGCTGATCGAGTTCGACGGCGCCGACGACGGGCTGAAGCTGCCGGAGGGCTTTTCGAGCTTCAGCGGCACGACGTTCTTTGCCGTCGCCCAAGCGTACGCCGCCAACGTGTGCGCCGGCATCCTCAGCCTCTCCAACGGCAACGACGCCGACGATATCGAGTACGGCCGCCACACGACGAACCTTCTCTACTACGAGGTCTCGGGCGACTTCGTGGAGGGCGCCGCCAACGCGTTCGAGGCCGACAAGCGCTTGCTGGTGTCGATCACCCAGAGCAGCAGCGGCGCCGTCGATCTGCGCATCAACGGCGTGCTCAACGCCACGCGCAAGACGATCGGGCTGCCCAAGGCCGTCGTGCGCAAACAAAACTTCCTCGGCCGCGACACGTACACAGCGTGTCCTCAAGCTTACAAGGGCCTGCTCGGCGAGCTGATCCTGTTCAATCGCGGGGTGAACGCCGACGAATACGCGAAGATCCAGGCGTACCTCTCCGCCAAATGGTCGGTTCCTGTCGCTTCGCCCTAACTTCTACCCCTCCCTGAGCCGGCTTCGGCCGGCGATTGGGGAGGGGTCGGCCGCCCGCAGCCACCGGCGGTGGCGAGGACGGACGGGGGTGGGCACCCACGACCAGCCCGTGAACGACGGCGCCTGTTTCACATGATCCAAATCTCTTGCGGCGCCTCAGCTCATGTTGGTCAATGCGTGCATGAAAAGCCGTTGGGCCGGCCATGCGTCGCTGCTGGCGTTCTCAGTTGGTTCGTTCGGATTGTTTTCGCTCGCGGCGTGCGGCAATAGCGCGGACGACGCGAGCGCAGCGGCGGCCGGCAGCGGCGGCACCGCCACCGCGGGCGCGACGCCGGGTGGGGCGAGCACGACGGGCGGCGCGGGCGCGACGACGGATGGTGGTGGCGCGGCGACTGGCGGCAGCGGCGCAAGCATGACGGGCGGCGCGGGCGCGGCGACGGGCGGCGGCTCAGCCAATGGCGGCAGCGCCGTCGCCGGTGGTAGCGGCGCTGGCGGGCAATCGAGCGGCGGCCAGGGCGGCACGACGTCGGGCGGCACGAGCGCGGGCGGTGGTGGTGCGGGCGGCAATCAAGGCGGCTCGACCGGCTGCGTCGGCCGCTCGCTCTCGCTTTCGTCCAACGGTACTGGCTCGGATAGCGACGCCGCCCAGGCAGAGGTGGTGATCGACCTGATGGACGCGCTGCCGATCGGCAACGCCAAGCGCACCGTCGAGCTCTGGGCGTACATCAAGTCGACGGACTGGGTCGGCGAGAAGAACGAAGTCTACTATTATGGCATGAGCGGCACCGCGACGACGTTCGGCCTCGATTTCGGCACGAATCCGGTGATGGGCACTGCCAATCACGCGACCCTGAACCCGTTTACGGGCGGCGGCGCTTTCACCGTCGATAGCACCGCCGATCTCGGCGTCGCCTCGACGGCGGACCAATGGGTTCACATCGCGATGACGTGGGACGGAGCTGCCGTTCGCACCTACGTCAACGCCAAGCTCGGCATCACCGCCAACGCCAGCGGCTCGACGACGATGCTGGCCACGCTCCAGGGCCCGCTGATCATGGGCTGCAATCCCGAGAACAAAGGTTGCTTCAACGGTTTGTTCGACGAGCTGCGCGTCTGGAACGTCGCGCGCACCGACGCGGAGCTCATGGCGTCGTACAAACAGACGTTGATCGGCGACGAAGCCGGCCTTGTCGGCTACTGGAAGTTCGACGACGCTGTCGGCTCCACGACGGCCGCTGACTCGCTGGTCGGAGGCACCGGGCACGTGGGGACGTTGAAGGCGTCCGCCGCCAACCAGCTGCCGACCTTCGTGACGCCGCCCGCACCGCTGCCGGTCGTGTGCCCCTGATTCAGTTGCAGCCGACGCGCTCGGCGCCGATGGCGACGTCGTCGTAGTAGACGGTGTTCGCGACCGAACCGTACGCTTCCCAGCCGAAACCGACGCGTTTTAGCGCCGCCGGATAGGTCGACGCGGCGTGCCAGTCACCGGCGGCGTCGGCTTTGACCACCTGTACGTCGTCGAGCCACGCGGCGACCTTCTGGTTCGTGACGTCGAACAAGCCTTCGACGCAGACCCATTTGTCGGACGCAGGCGGATCGGCGCACAGCGCGCACGGCATCGACCACGGGCTCGGGCTCAATCCGTCGCCGTGGGACAGGTTCGCGGCGATCTTTCCGGCTTGGCCGCCGAGGCGCGCTTCGTCGCCCTGATCGACGTCGCCGTTGGCGAGCAGGCCGCCTGCCTCGATGAACGTCACGTGGTTTTGCCACGCCGCTGCCGCTGCGGCGCCGTTCGTGAAGCGCGCCCACGCGCGGAAGTAAACCGCGCCCGAAGCCGGCGGCAGGCCGACCTTGGTCGTCAGCATCGCCCCTGCGTTCTTGACGTCGACTTTGATCGAATGCGTGCCGCTGTGGGCCTGCTCGGTCGACAGCGAAACCGTGTTGCCCTGGTCACCGGTGAAGATCGACCACTTGGCGGCGTCGGGCGTCGTGCCGCTCTCGAAGTCATCGGACAAGAGCAACCCACCCGCGCTGCCGCCACCGGAGCCGCCCGTGACCCCAGAACCTGCCGAACCGCCCGCTCCGCCCGTCGTGGTGCCAGCTCCGCCGCTGGCGTTGCCGCCGGTTTCGCTGCCAGCCGTCGCGCTACCGGCCGTCCCGGTCCCGCTGCCGCTCGTGCCAGTGGCGTTGCCGCCGGTCGCGCCGTTACCGCCGGCTGTCGCGCCCGCGGTGCCGCTGGTTGCTCCCGCGACTCCCGGTGTGTTGCCGGTTCCGGCGCTGGGGCTCGTCGTCGACGTGCCGGCCGCGCCAGAGGGCGTTGCCGGATCGGACCCGCAGGCCGGTGAACAAATCGCGGTCGCCAAGACGAGCCAGCTACACGAAGAACCAAAGCGTCGGATAGGAAGGATCATGATCGAACGGGCGCACAGATTAGCACGCGCCACGCGCCGCGACAGGTCACAAGCCGAGCGATACGTTGCCGGTCGCGTCCGACGGAGCTGCCAGCGGCGTCGGCACGACGTTGAACGAGCTCGCGCTGCCGGCCCTGAACGCGCCGCCGCTATTGCTCCCAAAGGCGATGTCGCGCCGCCCGTCTCCGTTGTGGTCGGCGACGTCGACGTACCGGGCGGCGGTGTAGCGCGCGTAGTGGGCTGGGGCGTCGACGTCGCTGATGCCGGGCTGCCAAATCACGGCCGTGTCGTCTGACAAGCCGAGCAAGAATTCGCCGTCGCCGTCGCGGTTGAAGTCCATGAACGGGGTCGCTGACTGGATGTTGAGCGGCGTCGTCCAGGTGCTGGCCAGCGCTCCGCTCGACGGCGTGCCGCCGCGCAGGACGCCGAAGCGGTGATGGGTGGCATCTACGCCCGAGCACACCAAGGCCCAGTCGCTCAGCCCGTCGCCGTTCGCGTCGCTCGGGTCGCTCAGCCAGTAAACGGAGCGGCAATCCGGGTCCACGATCGTCTCCGCGAAGCTCGACTCGAGCTCGGGAGCGCCCGTCCACACCAGCAGCCGCGCTGGCGTTTGGTTCGTACCCCAAGCCGCCGCTACCAAGTCGGGATAGCTGTCGCCGTCGTAGTTGCCGCGGCCGCTGATGACTTGGGCGTCTGAAACCGTGAGCGCGTAGGAGACGTCGCCCGAATTGGTCTGGGCTTCGGCCATTGTCTGGCCCTCGACCTCGGGGCCACCGCTGAACAGCATCAAGCTGTTTTCCGTGCTGCCGAAACCCCAGGCCACGCCCAGATCGTCGAAGCCATCGCCGTTCATGTCACCGGCTTCGGTCACGGTCGTGAGCACTGATGGCGAGCCGGCGGTGCGGCATAGCACTTGGGTCTCCGGAACCGCGAGATCGCTTGCTCCGTAGATCACCTCGACGACCATGCCGCTGGCGGAGCACGGCTCGAATCCGCTGATCATGCCCGCGACATCGGCGAACCCGTCGCTGTTCAGGTCGCCGACGAAGCGCGCGGGATAGAGCAGCGCCGGCAGACGCGCGTCGGCCTTTCCGTTGAAGTTTTTGCCCCCGAAGTAGACCTCGGTGCCCTTGTCGGTCTTGCCGAGCACGTCTGAATAGCCGTCGCCGTTCACGTCTTGCAGCGCTCGCCCTACGTGCAGGTGCGCCGGCGCCGACCAGTCGGAGCAGCGCTGGCCGCTATCGCACGCCCGCACGCGCCACGCGTAAAACGCGCCGACTGGCGCTGTCGCCGACACCGGCAGATCCGCTGCCGGCTGATAGCTGTCGGTGCTCGACGAGCCTTCGTCCTCCACGCTGTCGAACGCGCAGGTCTCCAGCGCTCCCGGCTCGCACGAGTCGTCGAGCTGCACCTCGTAGCGCAGGGTGCCGCAGCCTGCTGTCTGCGTGCTGTAAGTCAAACGTGGCCGGAGCGTCTCGGCGTCGGCGGGAGCGTGCAGGCTTCCGGTGTACGTACCGCGCAGCGGGGCCAAAATCGCGGGCGTTTCCAGCTCGGGAACGTCGGTCGTCTCGCAGCCGTCGCTCTCGTCGTCGTTGCAATCGTACGTTCCGGGCGCGCACTCCAACGGGTTGCTGCCGCCTCCGCCGCCGCCGCCCAGGGCGGGCTCTCCTGCGTCACCATCGGCGGTGCCACCCTTGCCGCTGCTGCCGCCTCCGCCTCCGGCTCCGCTCTTGCCGCCGCTGGGCGTCGCGCCGGTGCTCTCACCGGCCGTCGCCGCGCCCGCCTCTGCTTCACCACCCGCGCCGGTTGCGCTCGTCAGGTCGCGCTCTTTCGCCGAGCAAGCATCGACAGCGAGCGCTGTCAGCGCTGCTCCCGCAAACAACCAAAGCCCAAGCCTCATCGATTCCTCCGCGGCGTGCGTGTGGCCGAAAGCGAAATCCTACAAGGCGGCGGCCTGCTCCACAACCGCTGAAAAGCGACCGGGGGCCCAGACCGAGCCTGGGAGCGTCGAGGGCGCAGTGGGGCGGCGAGCGAGCGTTACTGACACGGGATGCGGGTCGGGCCCGTGGCGACGTCGTCGTACCAGATCGTGCGATTGGTGCCGTTGTACTCGACGTAACCGAACACGAAATTCGTGAACGTCTGCTTGGCCTGGGAGACTGCGGTGCCTTTGATGATCGACTTGCCGTCGACGAAAATCTCGAGGTCGCCGGCGGCGCCGTCGAACGAGCCCTCGAAGCAGTACCACTTGTTGGCGTCGATCTTCTGACCGTCGGCGGGGCAATTGATCGGCGGGTTCATGCCGTTGGAGCCGAGGACCGGATTGTCGTTGATGTTGACGGCGACCTGACACTGCTCTTGCACGATGTCGACGCCCTTCTCCATGCCCCAGTTTGCGCCCATGAAGCTCTCGTGCACGGTGGAGCTCTGATTGATGGCGACGTCGGTCATCATGTAAGCGCGGAACCAAAACTTGGACGCGGCCGGCACCGAGAGCATTCGGTACACGTAGCCCATGCCCTTGTTCACCTTCACCGATTGGCTGCCGCCGTGATGGACGGTCTTGTCGAGCACCATCTCGACCATCTGCTGGTTGGACTTGTAGGTAGCGTCGGCGGGGAACGCCGCGTCTTCGAACCCAGAACAGAACAACGCGTCGGCGGGGCAGCCCGCGCTCGTGCCGCCGCCGGAGCCGCCGGTCGCGGACGTCCCGCCGCTCGCTCCGCCCGCGCCGCTCGCTCCGCCCGCGCCTGCGGTCGGGCTCGTTCCGCCTGCGTCCGCCCCCGCTGTCGCGTTGCCGCCGCCCGCGCCGGCCACGCTGCCGCTCCCAGCCGCGTTCGCGCCGCTCGTTCCCGCGGCTGCGTTCGCGCCGGCCGTGCTCGTCGCGCCGGCGACGCCTGCGCCGCCGCCCGTGCTCGTCATTCCGCCCGAAGTAGGAGGGCTTCCGGCGGTGCTGCCACCGCCGGCGCTTTGACCGGCCGAGCTCGGGCCGCCGCCCGTGCCCGATTCGTTCCCGCTATCACTGCAAGCTGTCGGAGCAGCCAACAGCGCGAGGCCCAACGGCCAGCACGCCACACGCAAAGCACGAGCAGAGACACGCATCATGAAAAGACCTCGAAGCACCAACGGTGGTAAAAAGCGAAGAGAAACGCGCGAGCGGAGCCTATCACGCGTCCGCACGCTCGCCAGCCCGCGAGCCTATCTCGCCGAGCCCCCCATCGGGTCGATGAAGCTCCTTTACCAACCGGCGCCGGCCGCTCGCCAACCTGTTGTCATTCCGCGACGGACGCGTAGAGCTTCGCGACCAGAATGGCGTTGACGACGCTGTCTACTTGCCGCGTCCCCCGCGCGGTCAAAAGACAACGTCTCGACAAGATTGCCTCTGCATCCACTGCATAGCTGAGCCGAATCGCTTTGCACAGGCTAGCGGCGGGCGGCATGCGCGGTGCAGGGCGCCGGGGCACGAATGCCCAGCATCATCGGCGTGAGCAGCGCGTTTCCACCCAACTACTACACCCAGGCCGAGCTCTCCCAAGCGCTGCTCACGTTGTCCAAGGGACGTGACGGCCTTGATGCGGCGCGGGTGAAAAAGATGTTTGCGGCCGTCAAGGTCGAGGGCCGACACTTGGCGTTGCCACTGGGCCGGTACACCGAGCTGCAAGGCTTCGGGGATCGCAACCGCGAATGGCTGACCGCCGCCCTCCACCTGAGCGAGCAAGCGGTGCGCGAGTGTCTCGAGCGGGCTGGCCTCGCGCCGACCGAGGTCCAACTCTTCGCTTCGAGCACCGTGACGGGGCTGGCCGTGCCCTCGATTGAGGCGCGCTTGATGAACCGGCTCGGTTTCGCGCCGGACTGCCGCCGGCTCCCCTTGTTCGGGCTCGGCTGCGTCGCGGGCGCGGCGGGAATCGCTCGAGTCAGCGACTACCTGGAGGGTCACCCGACGCATGCGGCGCTGTTGCTGTGCGTCGAGCTGTGTTCGCTCACGTTTCAGCCGGACGACATGTCGGTCGCGAACCTGATCGCTTGCGGGCTGTTCGCCGACGGGGCCGCCTGTGTGTTGCTGGTCGGCGACCAGCATCCACTCGCCGGGGGAGCGAAGCTCCAGGTCGAAGCCACGCGCTCGGTGCTGTTTCCGAATACGGAAGCGGTCATGGGCTGGGACATCGTCGATACCGGCTTCCGCATCGTGCTAAGCGGACAGGTTCCCGAGCTAGCGCGAACCGCTCTTCCGCGGAGCATTCACGCGTTCTTGGCGGAGCATGGCCTGCATCCGTCGCAAATCGAGCGCTGGGTGGCTCACCCCGGTGGCCCCGCCGTCATCGACGCCATGGAGCGCGGCCTCGAGCTGCCGAGCGGCACGCTCGACCACAGTCGTGATTGCCTGGCGCGCATCGGAAATCTATCGTCGGCGTCCGTGCTCGTCATTCTTCGAGAGTCACTGGCTGCGAACCAGGAGCGAGGTCCCGCCCTGCTGCTCGCGATGGGTCCCGGATTTTGCGCGGAGCTTGTGCTCCTACGATGACGAGCAGTCAAATATTCGTGGCCTTCGTCGTGCTCGTAGGCGTCGAGCGTCTGGCAGAGGTCAGGTTGAGTCGGCGCAACGAGCGCGAGCTTCGCGAGCTGGGCGGTCGCGAGCACGCGTCGGGCCATTTCATCGCGATGCAGCTGCTCCATACCCTGTGGTTGGTGAGCATCATCCTCGAGGTGACGTTGCTCAGACCACCGCTTCGGCCGTGGGTCAGCGCGCTCGCGGCCATCGGGTTCGTCGCCGGGCAATGCCTACGCTACGCCGCTATCCACGCCCTCGGCCGGCGCTGGACGGTACGGGTCTTGACTCTACCCGGCGCGGCGCCGATCACACACGGCATCTATCGCTACTTGCGCCACCCGAACTACCTGGGGGTGGTCCTCGAAATCGCGGCCCTGCCCTTGATGCACTCGGCGTGGCGCTCGGCCGTGGTCTTCAGCCTCGCCAATGCCGTGTTGCTGACCGTACGCATTCGGAAGGAGGAGCGCGCGCTGAGCGAAAATGGTGGCTACGATCGAGCCCTGGGTCGATTGCCGCGACTGTGGCCGAGCTTTCGAGCGCGAGGCGCCGAGTGAGCTTCGACGTCGTGATCATCGGCGGCGGACCAGCTGGCTTGGCCTCTGCCATTGCTCTCGGTCGTGACGGCTCCTCGGTCTTGGTCTGCGAAAACGCGGCCGCGCCTGGCTTGAAGCCCTGCGGTGAAGGCCTGCTGCCGCGAGCGTTTCAGGCGTTGTGTGCCCTTGGCTTGAGCGCCAACGGGCTGTTGGCAGAAGGCAAGCCGTTGCACGGAGTCCGCTACGTCTCGGCCGCCAACGTGCACGCGTCGGCGCGCTTTCGTGAAGGTCCCGGGCTCGGCCTGGGCCGCACCGCGCTGCAGCGGCAGCTGCGCGGTCTGGCAGAGCGCACCCCGGGGGTGACGATCCGGCACGGTGACGCACGCTTGCAGCTCGAGACGTCCGGCGTTTGCCGCGTGCGGCTCGCCGGAAGCTCGTTCACCCCGCGCTTGGTGATTGGAGCCGATGGCCTGGCCTCGCGAGTCAGAAAGGCGGCGCTGCTGAAGAGCCGGCGACCCGCGCCCTTCCGTTACGGAGTGCGGCAACACTTCGAGGTAAAGCCTTGGACGGATCACGTCGAGGTGTACTGGAGTCCGGACGCCGAAGCGTACGTGACGCCGATCGGCGATGACGCGGTGAACGTGGCGTTTCTATGGCAAGCGGCGGACAGCAGGCTCCCGGGGGGCTCGCGTCTGGTCCGGCACCTGCTGCGCGGCTTCCCGGCGCTGGGGCGCAGGCTCGATGGTGCCAAGCCCGCAGATGAAGCCTGCGCGCGCGGGCCCCTGCACGTCCACGTGCCGATTCCCGCTCGCGATGGCCTGCTGCTGGTCGGCGATGCCGCCGGCTACGTGGACGCCGTCACCGGTGAAGGCGTCGGGCTCGCCATCGGCAAATCGCTCATCTTGGCGCGTTTGCTGCGCCCCATCCTCGCACGGCCTGGTGGTCAGGTCCGTCTCGCCGAGCTCGAGCCGTTCCTGAGCGCAGCGCGTCAGGCCGATCGCTCCCACGTCGAGCTGACGCGCCTGCTGCTATGGCTGCGCCGATCGCCGCGCATCATCGAGCGAGTGATCGCGGCGCTTGCCGACGATGCCGAGCTGTTTCAGCACTTTCTGTCGGCCAATCAAGGTACGGCTTCGCCGTGGACGGTGCCCCTGGCGTCGTCGTTCGGGCTCTTGCGCCACCTCACGCGTTGGTCGACGCCGCTGGCACGAGCCTCCCATCCGTAGCCGTCGCTAGCGGGTGGCGATCAGCACCGCCGCGCCGAGCTCGGCCAGCATCGTCGTCACGAGCAGGGCGACGCTGCCCAGGGCAAGGGCTTCCCAGTGTTTCGGATCTCGAAACGCTCCGCGCGATAGCCGGACGGCTTGCCAAGCGCCCAGGGGCGCGACGAGCGCGGCGGCGAGCGTGAGCTCGAGCGGCAAGCCCAAGAAAAACAGAATCGGTAAGGAACCGAAGGTCACCCCCAGCACGGCCGTCGCGCACTTGGCCGCCCACTCGGCGCCGCGGAGCACGACGAGCGTCCGTTTGCCCTGCATCGCGTCGCCGGCCGCGTCCGGCAGCTCGATCGTCAAGAGCATATTGAGCTGCAAACAGCACAGCGGAAAGCACGCCAGCAGCAGCACGGGGCGCACGCTGCTGCTCTGAACGTAGAAGCCGAACAGCGGCGTCAGCAGCGTCACCACGCCTACCGTCGTCGCTTCTCCGAGCCCGCGGCTCGAGAGCCGTAGCGGCGGCGCGCTGTAGCACCACGACAGCGCGATGATGAGCAACGCCAGCGGCAACACGAGGGTGGGGCTGTCGGGTCGAGCTGCGAGCACACCCGCCGCGACTAGCGCGGAGGCTCCGAGCACGGCCGAAGCGCCGAGCGCCGCGCGCGGAGCGACAGCGCCGCTCACCAGCACGCGACTGCCGCCCGACCAACGCGTGGGGGTCGAATTGGCGCGGTCCGCATCCAAGTCGAAGTAGTCGTTCGAGTAGTGGGTCATCCACTGCGCGGTCGTAATCACGACTTGGCCCCAAACGTAGCGCTCCCAGTCGATGGTCACCCCCTGCGTTCTGGCCAACGTCGAGCCGAGGCCGAACAGCACCAGCCCGCCGAGCAAGAATTGTGGCCGGCCGAGCTTCAAAAACGCGCCCAGTCTCGCAAGCTCAGTCATGCTCTTGCCTGCTAGCACGCGTTGTCCGCCCTGTACCCGCAACCCGCAACCCGCAACCCTGAACTCAGGGCTACTTTCGCAAGCGCATCTTTCGACGCGAGGTGCTTGCCTGCAGCTGCGGCCAACACGTCGTCACCGCGCAGCACCGAGAGTCCTTGGCGAACGCCGCCTGCCGTCTGCGCGCGTCACGCGGTCTGCGCTCGGGGGCTTCGTCTGGCCGCGCGCCAAAAGGAGGCTCTACATGAAATCGTCCCGCTCTCAAACGCTGCAACGCTCACTCAGGCTTCGGGGGCACGCCGCCGCCATGCGCGAGCCAGGCAATCGTGCCGAGCAGCTGCTCTGGTCGCGGCTTCGTGGCGGTCAGCTCGGCGTGTGGTTTCGCCGGCAGGCGGTGCTGCTCGGCTCGTGCATCGTCGACTTCTACGGCGCCTCAGCGCGTCTCGTCGTCGAAGTCGACGGCGGCTATCACGGTGAGGCGGCTCGCCGCCGCGCCGATGAGCGGCGCGACCGTAGGCTCAGCAAGGCGGGCATCCGCGTCGTGCGCGTTGCGGCGGAGCTGGTGCTTCGTGACACTGAAGCGGCGGTCGAGCGCGTGCGCGGTGCGCTTTAAGGCGCTCGTGGCGCGTTTGATAGGGACGGGACGCTGAGGTCCATGCCCGATCTCTTAAGCACCCACGGCTCCGAGCTTCAGGGCAATTCGCGGG
>Ga0164241_10001507_pt1 | contig 28371 bp, 16 predicted proteins | sample OricomyardsoilBY_FD_108780 | JGI IMG/M metagenome (GOLD analysis project Ga0164241, IMG submission 108780) | Backyard soil microbial communities from Emeryville, California, USA - Original compost - Back yard soil (BY) | ecosystem: Environmental > Terrestrial > Soil > Unclassified | place: USA... | reverse complement strand
CAGAAGACATCGAGGGCCGAGCATTCGCCACGCCCTTGGGAAGTGGAGGTAGAGCGGGAAGCGAAGGCGGCGGCGCCTGTGCTCGTTGATTGGTTTGATGCGGCGGCCGCTGATCCGACCGCGCCCAGCCCGCCGCTCGGCGCCGCGACGACCGTGATGCTCGAGCTCGTTCTGCGCAAACAGCTCGCGACCGCATCTTCGTTGCGCGCGTCCGTCGAGGACTACCTCGGCTGTGTTCGGGCCACGGACACCGACGCGTCGGACGCGCTGGCTTGGGCCATGGCCGACGGTCTTTGGGCCCTCCGCAAGACCATGTCACCCCGCTTGCTCACGGCGATGGCCAGCGCAGTGCTCTCCGGAAACCCTGAGGCGTCGCTCCCGCAACTGCGGACCTTCGCGTCGAACCACCCCGTGCCGGCGGCGAGACTGCTCGACACGATGCGACGCCGCGCACCGCTCGTCGCGGACGTGTTCGGGAGCGGGCTCATCACGAGGCGCGCACCCGTCGCGGGTCCAGCGCCTGTCACCCGCTCGTCCGCGAAGCCGTGGCTTCTGCTCTTTCCGGCGATGATCCTCCTGCGATTCGCGGCCGGAACCTCCTCGAGCTCTTCGAGCGTCCCCGTCTCCCCGAGCTCCCAGACCTACAGGGCCGTCGCACCGCCAGCCGCCACACACTGGAGCGGCGACGATGAGCTCGCCACAATCATCCGCCCCGCGCGCGCTGCGCTTAGTCGCGGCGATTGCGCCTCCGCGCGGACCTATCAGTCGCGTGCAATCGAGGCTCTAAACGACAAGACACGCGAGTTCTCGGACACGTCCACTCACAGCTATGTCGAGCTCACCCACGAGCTCGAGGTCCGCTGCCCCAAGAGCACCACCGCCCTACCACCGCAAAGCACGCCATGACCGACAAGGGCCCCATCATCGGCATCGATCTCGGGACCACGTATTCGCTGGTCGCGGTGTGGAACGACGGCGTGCCAATGGCGCTCCCGAACGCATTGGGCGAGGTGCTCACACCGAGCGCAGTGAGTGTCTTGCCCGACGGCACCCTCCTCGTCGGCGCGCCGGCACGTGCGCGAGCGATCACGCATCCGGAGCAGACGGTGACGAGCTTCAAACGCGAGATGGGAACCAACACGACGTTCGCCCTCGGCGCACGCAGAATGTCCCCCCAGGAGCTCTCCGCCCTCATCCTGGCCACGTTGAAACGAGACGCCGAGATCGCGCTCGGCTGCGTGATCGAGGAGGCGGTCGTCACCGTTCCTGCCTATTTCGGCGATGCGCAGCGACAGGCAACCCGGGATGCGGGTGCCATCGCCGGCCTGAAAGTCGAGCGCATCATCAACGAACCCACAGCCGCAGCCCTTGCCTATGGGCTGCACCAGCGTCACCGAGAGCTCAAAGTCGTGGTGCTCGACCTCGGCGGCGGCACGTTCGACGTGACCGTCCTCGAAATCATCGAGGGTGTCATCGAGGTCCAGTCGTCGGCCGGCGACACGCGACTCGGCGGCGACGACTTCGACCAAGCTCTCGCCGAGCTGATCTCGCACCGCATCGAGCGCGACGCGGGGACGCCCATCGCCGACTCCCCAGAGAGCCGCGCGCGCATTCTCGAAGCAGCAAGAGGCGTAAAGCACCGCCTCTCCGCGGGCGTCACTGCCCGTGCAGCCTTACCGGAGATCGCGATGGCGAACGGCACCTTCCAGTCCATGGAGCTCGAGATCACCCGAGAAGACGCCGAGGACGCGTGGTGGGAGCTCATCGAACGCCTGCGCGTTCCGATCGCGCGTGCGCTCGCCGACGCGTCGAAGACGCCGTCGGAGATCGATGAGGTGCTGCTGGTCGGCGGCTCGACACGGATGCCCTGCGTGAGCCGTGTCGCCGCGGAGATGTTCTCGCGACTCCCGCTGTCGCCACTCCCTCCGGATGAGGCTGTCGCGATGGGAGCCGCCGTCCAGGCCGCGCTGAAGTCGAAGAACCGCGCCGTCAGTGATTTGATCGTCACCGACGTCGCGCCGTTCACGCTCGGCATCGCCGTCGTCACCCAGTTCTCGGGCCGACGAGTCACCGGTGTCTTCGCACCGATTTTGGAGCGCGGAACGGTGATCCCCGCAAGTCGGGTGAAGACGTTCCAAACCACGGATCACAACCAACGGTCGATCAAAGTCGAAATCTTCCAAGGCGAGCGCAGTCTCTGCAAAGACAACCGGCTTCTCGGCCACATCGAGGTAGCAGCGCTTCGTGCGGCCCCGGCTGGCGAGATCGCCGTCGACGTGAGGTTCACCTACGATCTCAACGGCATCGTCGAGGTCGAGACGACGGTGCTCGAGAGCGGCGCGAAGCGCGAGCTCGTGCTCGAGCAGGCGCCGGGCCGCCTGACCAAGGCCGAAATCGCCGCGGCGCGGAAGGCGATGCAACGCTTGAAGCTTCACCCGCGAGAGGCGTTGCCCAATACGACGGCACTCGCCCGCGCGGACGCGCTCTATTCGGAGCTGTCCGGGGCAGAGCGCCATTTCCTCGGAGAGGGCATCGCCGCGCTCCGCTCGGCGATCGAGGCCCAAGACGAGCCCCTGATCAAATCCGTGCGCGAGGAGCTCATCGCGGTCACAAAGGCGCTGCGCGCGCAGCGCAGCTGAAGCCGATCGAATCGCGGCCCGACTGGCCGAGCTAGTTCGCGGGCGACCGCTTCGCCGAGCCCACCGCCTTCGGCGGCCTCGCGACTCGCGTCTTCGCGGCGCTCTTCTTCGGGGGCTTCGCGACTCGCGTCTTGGCGGCGCTCTTCTTCGGCGCCTGCGCGACTTCCTTCAGGGCCGCCGCCTTCTTCGCCCCCTTGAGCTTCACCGGAAGCTCTGCCGCGGCCCGGAACGCCCGCAGGATCCAAGCGCGGAGCTCATCCGCGTCGTCCATGAACGCCTCTGGCAGCATGATCTTGTCGCGGCTCACCCGCCCGTTGCCCATTGGCTCGAACGGCGCGGCGCCCTCGAGCGCGAGCGCCTCTGCTCGTTGGTCCTCCGGCAACCAAATCATGACCGACCGCGCAAAGAGGCCGGCGAAGACGTTTCCGTTCACCATCGACGCGAGACCGCCGAACATCGGTCGCGTGTCGACGCGCGAGTCCTTCGGCAGCGCGGCACGAAAGAGTGGGTGGTGCTCGGCAGGGACTTTGACCCAGGGCATGGATCGAAGACTAGACCGCCCGCAAGGGAGGCCATGAAAAAGTGGGGTAAACCGGAAGAGCGGCTTCGGTGCGGACGCTGTTCCGGCCTTCACTTGCGAGCGTCAGCGAGGGCCGGAACAGCGTACGCGGCGAAACTAGGGACAGCCCCTAGGCCGAAATCGCGCGTCAGCGGAACGCGGCCTCTTCGGGGACCTCGACGAAGCGAATGGATTTTCCAAGCGCCGCGCCGATCTTCTCCACCTGCTGTTTCGCGCTCAGGACCTGAGGGCCGCTGAGGACATGAGTCTTGCCCTCGTGTCCCGTCCCGGTGAGGGCGGTAAAGACGACAGAGGCGATGCACCGACATGCGCGTGGTCGTGGACCTTGCGTCTTCTCGACAGGGAAGCGATCCGCGCCTCAGTTCGCCCCGTCTCGCCGAAACCTCGTGATCGGAGAAGGCAGCGAAGCGACGCTGTCCCAGCCTCGCCCCGGAGACATCGGCACGATCGCAGGCCGCCCGAGAGGCGAACGCGCTTCGAACACGGCGAAAGTAATCGCAACTCCGAAATAGCTCGCGACGACGAGGTCGACTGCGCCTTCCGAACGTCGCTCTCGCTCGCGCCGACGGAGCACTTCGAGGGCCGTCTGATAGCTCTCGCCCGTGCTGGCCATTCGACGACGAGCCCCAGTGCTCAGCTTCTTGTTCCGATGTCGGTGTGCCATGACAAGTCTCCTGACTATCCACTTCGAAGAGCCCCGGCGCTCGGAAGTGAGTGGAGATTGAGGGTTCGACCGACTACGCCCGAAGGGCTCTGCCCTCTTCACTCCCCGACGGTGACCGTGCCGGGCGGTCCTGCGGGAGCCGGGCTCGGGTGAGCCCGCTCAGAGGCTACGCGCGTCGGTCCGACAGTCAACGGCGTCGCGACCTCGCTACGGGGTGCGTTCCGAGGACGCGCGTGGGTCACAGCTTCGTCGCGGCGCAATTCTCGGCCCCGCCATGGGGGTAAGCTCGCGGCGATGCTCCGCGACCCCAAACGAGGCGACCCCCGATGACCGACCCGCGCATCGCGTGCGTCGCCCTGTCCCTCTGCGTCGCGTGCGCGTGCAGGGGCGCCGAACCGCCGCGCGGCGACGGCGTCCTGGACCAGGCGCCTATCTCGGCGATCGACGTCAGCGATTCGCCGGCTCCATCGGCTGCGCCGAGCGAGGCCGCGTCGACGATGACAACCTCCGCTCCAGAGCCCACCGCGTCGGCCGTCGCCCGCGAGCCTGCTGCGCCTCCGCAGGGGTCACTCGAGTGTCGCGCGCACGACGGCGCCACGATCTACGAGCTCTGGGTTTCGTTCGCAGACCACGGGCTCGGAACTGGCACGTTGCGCAAGCAAGCGGGGGGAGGCGTAGAGGACGTACCGCTCTCGGTGCAATCGTGGAAAGGCTCGCTCCTGCTCGACGCGCCCGGCAGCAAGAACGTGATGCAGACGCGCGGTCGCTTGCTTCAGATCGAGCGAAAGCTCCAGGTCGGCGAGGACTGGAAGACGCCCTGGTTCGACTGCGACGCGAAGTAGGCGTCCAAGCGACTACCGACGTGCGCCGCTCCGCGGCCCGAGCGCCTCGATGTGCCGTGCGGCCACGATCGCGCCGTCCGTCGCGCCAGACAGAGAGGCCGCGACCTCCTTGGCGCGGGTGCGCATCGCGAGGTCCTCGCACGCGCGTCGGAGCGCATCGCGAATCGTCTCGAACGAACGCCCGCTCTTCGCGACCCGCACGCCGACGCCCAAGCGCTCGACCTGCCACGCGAGGCCAAACTGATCGAACGCGAACGGCACCACGATCGCGGGCCGCCCGCTCTTCATCGCCTCTCCCGTCGTGCCGGCGCCGCCGTGGATGACGACGACCTCCGCGCGCGGAAAGAGCAGGTGATACGTGGCATACGGGACGACGAGCGTATTGGGCGGAAGAGCCCGCTCGCGCGGCACGGGCCCGACGATCACGCAGCGCTTGCCGAGCTCGACGCACGCATCTGCGACGTGCGCGACGACGTCGTCTGCACCGAACGAGAAGATCGACCCGAGGCCTACGACGACGGGTGGCGCGCCCGCGGCGAGGAACGCCTCGAGCTCGGACGACAGCGCGGGCGCCGTCGTGCCGAGGTGCCCAACGCGCGCGAAGCCGCAGGCGCGCCACGTCGAAGGATCGGTGGCAGATCCGGGGCGCAAGAGCTCGGGCCAGGTTCCCAAGTGGAGCGCGAGGCCATCTTCGATCGCGCTGAGCGACGCGTCGAACGACATGGGCCCCGTCGTGCGCGCGACCGAGCGCAGCCAGTCGTCGGCGAGGAACAGAAATGCCGCGCGCCCCAAGCCGACGAGGGTTGGAAGGAGCCACTCCGGCACGGCGAAGTCGAGCATCTGCATGGGCGCCTTGCCGGAGACCCAGAAGACCGGCGTCGCAGACACCATGACGGTGGGGACCCGCCGCTCCATTCCCGCCCAGAAGAGGCCGTTCGCGAGGTTGTTGCCGATCACCGCGTCGACGGTCGTCGACCGACAGATTTCTCGGATGAGGCGGTAGGTGTCCGCAAAAAAGGGCGCGCCGAGGTCCATGATCACGCGCAGCCCGCGCGTCGTGCTGAGCAAGCTCGGGTCGCGCGAGAGGAGCCCGTAGAGATCGACGTGCTCACCAGCCGGGACGAAATCGAGCCCGAGCGCGCGAATGGACGCCTCATGGAACGGGTTCGTGACGAAGAGGATGTCGTGCCCCGCCTGGCGCAGCTCGTGGGCGATCGCGAGCGTCGGCAGGAAGTCCCCCGCAGAACCGAAGCTCGTCACCACATAGCGCAAGAAAGGAGTCTATACGGGGGCGCGCGCCGACGGACGTGCGGTTAATATGCCGCGTCCGCGGCCCTCCGCGGACCGAAGAGTCACCGAGGAGCCCCACGTGAAGCAGTCCGCCGCCGTCCGCCCCGAGCCGACCTATCAACGCAAGGCCGCCATCGCGCATGGCGGTGCCATGGATCACACCGGCGCCGTCGCGGTCCTGCCCATCCCCGATTTCGACCTCGGGCGGACGATCTTCCAAACCCTCGAGGGCAAGGCCGCGCGGTACGTCATCAAGCAGCGCATCGCCAAAGACGTGCGCTGGTTCGTCGACGACGCGAAGCGCGTGCAGGCCGAGTACGACAAGAGCGCCGCGAAGGGCCCGTTGCCCGAAGTAAGCCCGGAGCTGACGCGGTTCTTGGTCGAAGAGTGCGACTTCGACGTCGAGCACGCCGACGGCTCGTTCCTCGACCACCTCTACTTCTGCTTCGAGTACGGCGTGCGCCACTATCCCCAGCGTTCGCCCCTCGTGCTTTTGCTCCATTCGATCCTCGGGACCGGGACGAACACGTTCGCGATGGACAAGAAGAAGATCCCGGAGCTGCGCGCCCTCGTCTCGCCGTTCGAGTGGACACACATCGAGGCGTTCCCGTCTCTCCTCCGACTGCTCTACGCAGGCGATCTGCGCCGAGAGCTGCGCGCGAACCTGCACCGGCCGGACGCCCTGCGCGAGATCCGCTTCCGACGTGTCATCGACAACGAGCCCATCACCATGAGCGGCGAAGATCTCTGGATCGGCCTGAACTACCAGCTCATCCATCTGGTCGACTTCATGCCCGTCGCGAACTGGGCCACGCACCTGAACGACACGTCGTTCATCTTGCTGCGCGATCTCTTCGATCTGCTCGACCGCGCAGGAAAGCTCGAGGCCCTCGTTCGCTACGATCCTCCCGGCATGACGAAGCGCCCCGTCGGCGAGCACATGGGCGTCGGCGGGTGGCTCACCACCAGGATCCCCGTCGACCTCAGCGAGAAGATGGCGAGCGCCTCCGTGAAGAAGTTCTCCGAGCGCATTGGCCATGATGTGAGCTGCTCGCTCAGCTGGGGCTGAGGCGTCATCGCGCTGGGCGAGGCTGAAACCATGCGCACGCCGATCGTCCTCGGTCTCTTTGGGCTGCTGGCGGTCGCATGCTCGGACGGCGGCGCCCGTCCGGTCGCGGTCGCGCTGAACGCGGCGCCGCCGCCTGCGAGCGCGATCGCGCGCCCACCCTGGCCTCCTCGAATGCGCATCGGCGCGGTGGCGGTTCCCGACAAACTCGTTCTCGACGGCAAGCTCGACGAGTGGGGCGACCTCGACGCGGGCGCGTTGAAGGACGTCGTCCCGGACGATCCGTTCCCTCGCGTGGGACCGCTCGGGCAGGGCGACGTCCCGCCCGATATCGAGAACACGCCGAGCCCGAAGGATGCCGACGTGCGCGTCGGCGTCGCGATCGCCGCGGACGGCGTGCGCGTCGCGATCGACTTTGGTCAGACGGGGCTCGACACGATCACGGTGGGGCTCGCGAGCATTCCCCCGCGCGCCAGCGGGCTCGCGTACGTGCAGAGCGAGGGCGACACCTCGCCGCCCGATGCAGCCGACGCGTTGAGCATGGTAGCAGCCCCGCCGGATGGCGCGTTCACGAGAGAGCTTCGCGTGTCGAAGGACGGCGTCGAGCTCGTGGGGCCGGCCAACAGACGCGCGGCTCTGTCGAACGCAGAGGTCCGCTTCGATGCGGTCGCCCACACACTGGAAGCGCGCCTGCCCAACGCGGCTGTGCCCGAGCTCACCGAGGCGCCGCTTTCGTATTTGCGCATGGCCGTCGCGCTGCGCGGGCCCATCCCTGACGACGTTCTAGGACCGCCGTGGCGCTGGGTCGAGCTACCCGTCCCCGTCGAATACGAGCCTTGGTCCGACCTTCGTGAGCGCGTCATCCATGACGCACAGATGCTGGGGCCGGCGGGCGGTGCCGGCTTGTCGTACCACCCCGACGAACCGCTCCGCATCGCGAGCGCCGATCGCTCTCAAGACGGCTACGGCCCCCTCCTGCCGATGGGCGTCCTCTTCGAGAAGAAGGCCACGCTCGGAGACATCGACGTCGGCCTCGGCTATGCGAATACTCCCTATCTCGTCACGCTGAAGAACGGCGTCTTGCACGACTTCCGGTTCTTGACGTTTCACGCAGACGCCGACGAGGACGCCGGCCCCAAGCAGGGCGCGCTCGGGGATGGAATCGTCAAAGGCGTCTTGGAGCGCAATGGCGAGGTCCACGTCATCACGTGGGCGCAGACTGCCTATCTCACGCAAATCACGGGTGAGGTCATCCTTGCGCACTGGACCATCTTACGCGTCGACAAAGAGGGCGTGATCCGGGCACAGGTCTGCGGCGGCGCCGATCTCCCATTCGAGGCGCGCTACTCTTTGGGCTCCCTCGAACCGTACGCAAACGCGGGGCTCACGAAGTTCGGTTGGAAGAGGCAGGCTTCGGCGGGGCAATCCGCAGCGAGACAGACGGTCCTCGAGTGCGCGTGGGACGCGAAGAAGCAGGCGTACGTGGAGAGACTGACCGGGAAACTGCCGAAGCCGACGTGAGGGCCGCGTGCGTTGCGGCCTGGTATCACCCGCGCGGTCCCCGCCGCCGCGTTCGCCATGGCTCCGCCGCGCTCCGAATCCGTGGGCCCGAATCTTGGCGACCGAATCTTGCCGCCCGAATCTTCGGGATCGTCGGGCTGCGCGCCGTCTCGCCCCGCTCCTAGCCGTTGCCCTCGCCCTTCCCCGGGCCTATACCGCCGCGACACGTTCGGTTTGCAAACCCTGACGAACGTCCGCGAAATCTCGAATTCCAAGGTCCCGAGGAGCGCTATCCCGATGATCGACGTCCCCATGCCCCAGCTCGGCGAGAGCGTTGCCGAGGGCACTGTGACGAAGTGGCTGGTGAAGCAGGGCGATTGGGTCGAACGCGACCAACCGATCCTCCAGGTCTCTACCGACAAGGCCGACACCGAGGTGACGGCGCCAGCGAGCGGCCGTGTCGCGTCGCTCGTCGCCCAAGAAGGAGAGGTCATCGCAAAGGGCGGCGCTCTCTGCCGCATCGACGAGACGGCAGTGAAGGGCGCAGTCGCGCCGGCCGCTGGCCCCGCTGTCGCGGCCGCGACCTCGATGGTCGCGTCGTCGAGCGCCAATGGCGACGCTCCCGCCGGCCTCGCGTCGCCGTCGACGCGTCGGATGGCGCTCGAGCACGGCGTCAACATCGCCGACGTTCACGGCACCGGCGACGGTGGTCGCGTCACGCAAGCCGACGTCCTTCGCGCGGCGCAGCCGGCGCCTGCACCCGCTCCGGTCGCGGCGCCCAGCGCTGCGCCTTCTCCGGCGGCCGTTCGTGCCGCGCGCGAGGTCGAGGTCGCCGCCGCCTCTGCGCCGCAAGAGATCAGCGCGCTCATCCAGGCCGGGGGCGGCTTCGTCCCGCCGATCCCGGGCGTCGGCTTCGGCGCTTACAAGGTCCCGCCCTACGTCCCGCGCGGCGGCGACCAAGTCGTGCCGTTCTCACGTCGTCGGCAGATCACCGCCGACCACATGGTCTACTCGAAGCTCGTCTCGCCCCACGTCGTCACGGTGGCAGAGGTCGATCTCGGGGCCACCAGCAAGCTGCGCGACCAACACAAGGATCGCATGAAGAAAGAGGGCGTCCCCCTCACCTTCCTCGCGTTCATCTGCGCCGCGACGATCAAGGCCCTGCGCGAGAATCCGAACCTCAACGCGCGGGTCCTCGAGAAGAGCTACGTCGTCCTGAAGGAGATCAACCTCGGCGTCGCCGTCGACACCCCCGGCGGCCTCGTCGTCCCGAGCATCAAGCACGCAGACCAGCTCTCGCTGCGCGGCGTCGCGAGCGCCATCGATGAGCTCGCGCAGCGCGCCAAGGCGGGCAAGGTCACCGCCGACGATCTCGCCGGCACGAGCTTCTCGGTGTCGAACCCCGGACTGAAGGGCAACCTCTTCGGCGGCGCGATCATCTCGCAGCCGAACGTCGGCATCCTTCGCATGGGCGAGATCAAGAAACGCCCGGTCGTCGTCACGCACGAGGGCGAGGACGTCATCGCGATCCACCCCGTCATGTACATGGCGCTCTCGTACGATCACCGGGTCGTCGATGGCGTCGCCGCGAACGCGTTCCTCTGGCGCGTCGGCGACATCCTCTCTCGCGCAGAGTTCGAGGTCGGCTGATGCCCATCACAGGTCGCGAGCCGCTCTCCGTCGTCGATGCGGAGATCCACGCGCTCATCGGAAAAGAAGAGCGTCGCGAAGCCGACAAGCTCCGCCTCATCGCGAGCGAGAACTACGCTTCTCGCGCCGTGCTCGAGGCGAGCGGCTCGTGCCTGACGAACAAGTACTCCGAGGGCTACGCGAAGAAGCGCTACTACGAAGGCCAAGCCATCATCGACGAGATCGAGGAGCTGGCGAAGTCTCGCCTCCAGAAGCTCTTCGGCGCGCACCTCCCGAGCCCGACCGACGTGCACGTCAACGTGCAGCCCTACTCGGGGAGCCCGGCGAACCTCGCCGTCTATCTCGCGTTCGCGAAGCCCGGCGAGACGATCATGGGCCTTGGTCTGCCGGCCGGCGGACACCTGACGCACGGCCACACCGTCAGCATCACGGGCAAGTTCTTCCACAGCGTCCCGTACGGGGTGAACCGCGAGACGCACCGCATCGATCTCGACGAGGTCCGGAAGCTCGCCCTCGAACACAAGCCGAAGATCCTGTGGGTCGGCACGACGGCGTACCCGCGCACGCTCGACTTCAAGGCGTTCCGCGCGATCGCCGACGAGTGCGGCGCCATCCTGGCGGCCGACATCGCGCACATCTCCGGCCTCGTCGCCGCGGGCGTGCATCCGAGCCCGATCGGGATCGCGGATGTCGTCACGTCGACGACGCACAAGACGCTGCGCGGTCCGCGGGGCGGCATGATCCTCTGCAAGCCCGAGCACGCCGCCGCGATCGACAAGGCCGTGTTTCCCGGCCTCCAGGGCGGACCGCACAACCACACGACCGCCGCGATCGCCGTCGCCGCGAAGGAAGCGTCGACGCCCGAGTTCAAGACGTACGCTGCGCGCATCGTCGAGAACGCGAAGGTGCTCGGTGAGGCCCTCGTCGAGAAGGGCTTCGCGCTCATCACCGGCGGCACCGACAATCACCTGCTGCTCGTCGACATGACGCCGAAGAACGTGAGCGGGAAGGTCTACGCCCAGGCCCTCGACAAGGCCGGCATCGTCCTCAACTACAACTCGATCCCGTTCGACCCTCGCAAGCCGTTCGACCCGAGCGGCGTCCGACTCGGGACGCCGTCGCTCAGCTCGCGCGGCATGGGCCCGACCGAGATGTGGGCGCTCGCGTCGTTCATGGACCGCGTCGCGACGGATCCGTCGGAAGAGAGCCTCGCGCGCATCGCCGGCGAGGTGAAGGAGCTCTGCAAGGGCTTCCCGGCTCCCGGCCTCACCGTCTGAGGCGGAAAAGGATTCGAGCGCGCCTCGATCCAACTGGCGGCGCGCACGGGTACCTCCGTGGCGCTCGCCGGCACGTCGCCGCCACGTGGATCACGCGGCATGGTCCTGGGCACGCGTGGCGCGTGATGCGATCATCGCCGCCATGATCGCGCCGGCCCCACGTCTCTTCTTCGGGCTCTGGCTCGGCGCCGCGGCGCTGCTCGCCGCCGCGTGCGGTTCGACGCCTCGCGAGGGCGTCCGTCCCATCGACAAGGGACTTCCCGACGAGTCGAGCATGGCGCCGCTCCCCGCTCGGGCGTCACTCCCCGAGCGCGCGCGCGTCGTGGCGCTCGATGTCGGAAAGAGCCACGCGTGCGCGGTCCTCGTCTCGGGCAAGGTCGCGTGCTGGGGCAACAACCGCGACGGTCAACTCGGCGTCGCGCTGCCGAGAGCGAGCGCTGTGCCGCTCCTCGTCGCGGATGTCGATCGCGTGACGGCGATCGAAGCTGGCGACGGCATCTCGTGCGCGCGCCGTGGCGATCAACGCGCCCTCTGCTGGGGCAAGGGCGGCGGCATCGTCTCGATCCCCGGAACGGAGCGCGCGACCGATCTGGTGGTGAGCGACGGCGGCGGTCCCTTCGACGCTTGTGCGCTGGGCAGCGACGGCGCGGTCTCGTGCTGGGATCTCCCCGAAGCGATCCCAACCCGCGTCCCGAGCCTCGCCAAGTCGACGAGCCTCGTCCTCGGGCGTGGCCTGGTCTGCGGCGTCGCGAGCGGGCAGGCGAAGTGCGTCGAGCCGACGAGCAAAGAGTGGCTCCGCGAATCTCCTCCTGACGCGAGCGCCGTCTCGCTGACGCTCGGCGTCCCCGATCTGGTCGAGCTGTCGATCTCGAACGACCGACTCTGCGGCCGCGCAGGGAACGGCAAGATCTCCTGCCAAGATCGGCGGAGCGGCGACTACCACGCCTTCGACGCGCCGAAGGACGCAAGTGCGCTCACCATCGTGCGCGGCGGAGTCTGCGTCGTCGGCGCCGATCACGCCGTCCGTTGTTTCGACGATCAGCGGGGCGCCGCCCTGAATCCGGGCTTCGGCGCGGTCACCCTCTCGAGCCTCGCGTGCGAAGGCGATCTCTGTTGCGGCGTCACGGACGCGGGCGGCGCCGTCTGCCGTGGGTTCAACGAGGACGGCCAACTCGGCGACGGCAGCCCGCTCGATCGTGTCGATCCGACGCTGGTGGAAGGCGTGACGGGGGTGACCGCGCTCGACGCGTCGACCGCGACGTGCGCGCTCGGAGCCAATGGAGAGGTCCGCTGCTGGGGAGAAGAGTTCTCGTCGAAAGGTGAACCACACGTCGTCGCTCGCGACGTGCGGGCTCTCGACGTCGGCGCCGATCTCGCCGTCGTCGACGCGCACGGTGCGGTGACGCGCTGGCAACCTGCGCCTCCGCGAGGCTGCCCCGCCGTCGTCGAGCGACCAGAGCCGTGCGACGGCGCCCCGACGTGGGCCGCGACGCCGACTCCGACCCTCGGGGCCGCGCGCATCGTCCGTGCGACGACGCGGGGCGATCTCTGCGCCCTCACCGACACAGGTCGGCTCGCATGTTTGCTCCAGGACGGGCCGCGCTCTGCGAAGCGATGGTCGCTCATCGCGGGCGTCGAGAAGGCGACCGCGCTCGCGGCCGGCTACGACTCTGTCTGCGCAGTCACCGAGAAGGGCCGCGTCGCATGTGCGCGCTTCGGGCTCGGAGACCCATCCTCGAGCGCGAGCCGCTCGATCGATGCGCGCGATGTGACCAGCCTCGACACGGTGCAGTCGATCACGGCGACCCCTTCTGCGTTCTACGTGGGCCGTGCCGACGGCACCGTCGCGCGCTTCCGCCTCGGCGAAGAGACCATTCGCATCGTCCCCCTGCCAGCGCTCTCCGGGCTGACGCACCTCTCGGCTCGGGGCGGCCATGCCTGCGGCGTTCGCAAAGGAGAGGTCCTCTGCTTCAGCACCGACGACGCGGCGCTCGACAAAGAGAAGCCGAAGAGCGTCGCCTTGCCGCGGACGCCGGTCGACGTGGCAGCGGGGACGGCCCATGCTTGCGCGCTCGTCGAGGGCGGCCAGGTCTTCTGCTGGGGCAGCGATCGGCAGGGCCAGCTCGGCGCAGGAAGAATCGTCGCGTCCCCCACGCTACGCCCCGTATCCGGCCTCGGACCGTCCTGATAGCGTCCGGTCCGTGCAACCCGGATACGGCCCTGGTCCCGTCGCTCCTGGCTACCCTCCCCAGGGAGGTCCACCTGGCTACGGCCCGCCCCCCGGCTATGGACAGGCGGCGCCGCCCCCGAAGAAGGGGATGAGCGGCTGCTTGCTCGCGTTCCTGGTCGTGGGCGGCCTCTTTCTGGTCATGATGATCGGCGGCGGCATCTGGTTCTATTCGCAGTTCTCCGGCTTCGTCGGCGCCACGGGCGACATGGCGAAGCTCATGGTCGACGCGCAGAAGGCGCCCGGCACGAAGGAGATGAAGAGCGCCGGCTGCACGGACGCCTTCGCGCTCGACATGAAGAAGATGGCGAAGGTCATCCAGCGCTTCGAAGACGAGATGGCGAAGCGCGAGAATCGCAAGCCGAAGGACATGACCGCCGACATCGGCAAAGACGGCGGCTCGAACATGCTCGTCTGCAAGAAGACGTTCGGCGAGCCGCCGACCTGCGACAAGGTCGCGAAGGCGTTCATCGACTCCCAGCACCCGGACGGGTCGATCACCGTCACGGTCGAGGGCGCAGGCGGCGTCGGCAAGTGCACCGAGCGCTTCGACAAGGACGGCAAGAGCCTGGGCGCCGGCAAGAAGGTCGACATCCCGACGGCGCAGTGACGGGCGACCGGCGCGCGGCCGAATCGCTCAGAGCCGCGCGCTGCGAAGAATGTCGACGGCGATCGGACGCGCGCCGTCGATGACGAACTGCACGCCGATCACGACGACGATGAGGCCCATCACGCGCGTGACGAGCTCGAGACCGGAGCCGCCGAGGCGTCCCATGATCGACGGCGCGACGACGAGCACCGCGCTGGTCGCCGCGATCGCCACGAAGAGCGCCGCGAAGAGCGCGGCCGTGTGTAGCGCTCCCTCTGACTGACCCATCAGCAGCATGATGGTCGTGATCGCCCCGGGGCCCGCGATGAGCGGCACGCCGAGCGGGACGACCGAAGGATCTCCGGAGGCCGGGGCGTCCTTTGCGCCGTCATGATCGTGCGTGCTCGCGCCGGTGAGCATCGGGATCCCGATGAGCAGGAACACGATGCCGCCACCGATACGGAAGGCGTCGATCGTGATCCCGAAGAGGCGAAACACGAACGCGCCGCTCACGGCGAAGAGCGCGAGGACGCCGAACCCTACGACGCACGCACGAAGCGCGATGCGACGCACACGGCGACGCTCTTGCCCACGCGTGACCGAGGTGAAGACGGGGGCCGCCGCGAGCGGATCGATGACGGTGAAGAGCGACGAGAAGCAGAGCGCACCAAACGAGAGCGCGTTCATGTCGAGTCCCTTTCGTCGTCGGGGAGCGCCGGAGGAACGGGCGCCATGGTCTTCGCGCTCGAGAAGACGAGCGTCGTCTTGATGCGCCCGACGAGCCCCGAGCCTGTGATGGGGTGGAGGATGATCGACTCGAGCTCTTGGATGTCGCGCATGGCGACCTTCAAGAGAAAGTCCTCTTCACCGGCGAGGTGATGACACTCGAGCACCTCGGGGAGGCCCTCTGCCAACGTGATGAAGCGCTGGTGATTCGAGAGCGTGTGGTTCTTCAGCGTGACGTGCACGAACGCCACGATGGGTCGACCGACCTTCGCCGGATCGACGACGGCCATGAAGCGACGGATCACGCCCGCGGCCTCGAGCTTCTTGATGCGCTGAAGCATCGGCGTCGGCGTCAGGCCGCACGCCTCTGCGAGGGCGGCGTTCGTCATGCGCCCGTCGTCCTGAAGCTTCGTGAGGATCGCGCGGTCCACTTCGTCGAGACGAGCATGGTCAGCCATGAACGAGATGTAGCTCAGCTTAATCGGCTGTCAATCATCGCGATGGAAGCATTTTATGCTGTTTCTTACAAAGGTCCGACCTTCGACGCACGCTCGCACCGACCCGCGGATCGTCGGACTTCCCGCGTGAGCGCGATCTCCGAGCAGCGTCGGAAGGGCCGCGTCGCGTCGTGCCATCGACAGCACAAAAGACTGCGGGCCCGCTCCCACGCAGGGAGAAGGCCCGCAAATCGCGAGGCGCTGGCGCGTCCTTTCGTTCGACTACTTGGAGTAGAGCTGCGCTGCCGCGACGCCCGAGCCGGCCGTCGCGGTGATGACGAACTTCGCGTTCGCGCCGACCGGGAACTGCCAGCGGAAGCATGCGCCGTTCGCTCCGACGACCGCGGTGGCGCCCGTCATGCTGTCTTGCGCGAGCACGGGCGACTGTCCCGGGATGGGCGTCAGGACGATGATCTTCGCGTCGAGCTCTTGGATGCCGGCAGCTGTCGCGATGACCGTGTAGCACTTGTTCGGCTGCAGCGTGAAACCCTGCTCGAGGCTCTGGCCGGCCTGGAAGTTACCCGCCAGCACGCCACCCTCTTTGGCCATGCCGGGCGCGTGGGTCCCCTGCAGCTGCATCAGCGGGATGACCGCGACGCTCGCGAGGTTCGGATCGATCGGCTGCGCGGGGCTGCCGCTCGTGGTGCCGCCACCCGTGGTCGTCGTCCCGCCCGCGTTCGGATCGGCGCTCGGCCAACCGGGGATCTGGAAACCGGGGAGGCCGGGGATACCGGTCTGCGCAGGCTGCTGCGTACCGGGCTGCTGCGTCGCCGGCTGCTGCGGGTAACCGGGCTGCTGCTGCTGCGGGTAACCGGGCTGTTGTTGCTGCGGATAGCCGGGCTGCTGTTGCTGCGGGTAGCCGGGCTGCTGCGGATATTGCTGCTGCGGATAGCCGGGCTGCTGTTGCTGCGGGTAGCCGTACCCTTGATTCCCTGCGTAAGCCGGATCGCTCTTGTTCTCGCAGCCAGCGAGGACGGCGAAGGACGTGATGGCGGAGAGGACGATGAACGAGCGAGTCACGGAAACCTCCTGAGGGATGATGTCGCGTCCGAATCTTCGGTCGGACAGCGCGCGGGGCCGAGGAAAGAGCGCGGGGCTCGATGAAGTTCGACGCTGCCAGATCGACGGGTATTCTCGGCGCGCCCACTTCCGCACGGTCACGACGGGTCCGCAAGCCGATCCGAAAACTTTTGAGCTCGGCGGACGGGACGGCGCGTATCCTGACGCACCCTCGAGGACGCCGGCGACGGCATGAACCAGGAGAATGGCCGATGAATTTTCGCCGTCCGACCTTCAGTCGGAAGTTTGCAGTCTGTAGTGAGGAGCGCGGCATGATCGCTCGCAAGGCCTGGGTCGTGCTCGCATGCGGGGCGCTCGCCACATCAGCATGCGGGGGCGAGCCGGAATTCCCGGAGAACCCGCAGCCGAGCGCTACGTACACGGCGCCGGTCCCGACCGTGGCGACCACAGCGACGGCCGTGCCGACACCCGAGCCCACCTGTGATGCGGTCCAATCGGCGGCGTTCTCTTCGATTTTCCAGGGACGCTCCACGACCGAGGCGGCGCGCATGGAGCTCGAGGGTGGTCCGGTATGCGGCAACGCGCCCGAGGGCGGGACCGTCTCGGGCAACTCGTTCTTCCTGCAGCCCGGCATGTGTTACGTCGTGCTCGCGAACGGGTTGCCGGGCGTGACAGAGGTCGACGTCTCGCTCGTCGTCGACGCGGCGGCCGTCGGGGTCCCGCCGGCGCTGGCGGCCCTGGCGTCCGCACCGCTCGCCGTCGACTCCGACACCGGCGCGATGGCCGGCATCGGCGTGAAGGGTTGTTACAAGTGGCCGTGGCCCGTGCCGGGCGCCGTGAAGGTCGTCGTGAAGGCGCGAATCGGCTCGGGCCCGGTGGGCGCGCAGGTCTATCGCAAGAAAGGTTGAGCGTCCGCTGCGGCGTCGCGAGCGATCGCGGCGCGACGCGATGCGAGCGACAAAGCGCAAAGGCCGCGACCCATCGGGCGCGGCCTTCGTGCTTTCACCACCGAGCGAGCCGGTGGCGAGCGTCACGCCGTCCTCTAGACGGCGCGGTCGCTTCTCAGGACATCGCGTCCTTGATCGCCTTGATCGGACGGGCGCGAACCGATTTGCTCGCGGGCTTCGCCGGGAACGTCATGGGCGCCTTGGTGAAGGGGTTGATGCCCTGGCGCGCCTTCGTCGCGGGCTTGGCCACGACGCGGAACTTCGCGAAGCCGGGGAGCGTGAAGAGCTTCGTCTTCTTGAGCTCCTTGTGACCGACCTCGACGAGAGCCTCGAGGACTGCCTTGACCTGCTTGCGGGTCACGTCGTCACCGATGGACTCGGTGATCGTGGTGATGAGGCCGTTCTTGCTGAGCGCCTTCTTGGCGCCGCCCGCTGCTGCTTTCTTCGTTGCCATGTCCGAAACCTCCAAGGCTCGCCGTGAGACTCTGGGCCCCACTCTCGCCTCTCGTTTTGCGTCGTCGTGCGGCACCGCGCCGCCCGACGCGAAGAAAACTCGCACGGTTTTTCACCCATGACGAGAGGGAATCTTCGCATCGCCTACAAAAATAGGGGTTCGAGCGTCCCGTGCACCGCTCGGCTCGAAAGCTACAGTCTCGCGAGCAAGTCTCGCGCGGCCTCGAGCGTCGCGTCTTCGGCGAGAGCCTTGTCGAGCATGAGCTTCGCGCGGCGCGCATCGCCCTGCGCAACCGCGATGTTTCCCAGGTGAAAATACGCGATCGCGCGGTCTTGCGACGAGATGCCGCCGCTCGCGTCGGGACGCATGAGCGTGACGGCGCGGAACGCTCGCAGCGCGATCTCTTTCTCGTCGAGATCGATCGCGAGCTGTCCGAGCTCGAGCGCGATGCCACCGTTCTGCGGCTGGTTGTCGAAAGCCTTCACGAGGACCTCGAGCGCCTCGCTCAGATTTCCGTCGCGACTCTCGACTCGATACATGGCGTAGAACGCCTGACCGAGCTCCTTCGAGCGCTTGCCTTTTTGCGCGCCGACGACGCCCGCGAGGATCTCGCGCGCCTCTTCGGGTCGACCGCTCGCGCCGAACGCTTCGGCGGAGAGGAGCAACGCGTCGAGCGCGTCGGGCACCACCGAGCGCGCCTCTTCGAGCACCACGAGCGCACGCTCTGCCATCGCTGGCCCCATCGAGGCTTCGCCGGTTCCGTAGAGAAGCAAGCGCGCGGCCTCGAGGAAGAGCTCGTATTTTGCCGCCGGGTCCTGGGCGAAGCGAGCATCCGCGATGATCATCTCGCTGAGCTCGGGGACCGCACCGGACTCTTCGTAGATCGTTCGGAGGGCGATCTTGAGCCGTGCGTCGCCCGGGAACGTCTCGAGCGCGCGCTCGAGCGGAGCGCGGGCGACATCGGGAGCGCCGGCGTTGCGTGACGCGTCGAAGAGACGCATCGCGACGTACGAGAGGTCTTCACCCAGAGAGAGCCCGGCGAGCTGCTCCCAGGCCTGCGCGGCGGCGGGCCAGTTGCCCGCGCGCTCTTCGATCCGTGCGAGCGAGCGCCACGCCGGGGCGATCTGAGGATCGCGCCGGAGAATGTCGAGCGCGACCTCTCGTGCCGAATCGACGTCACCCCCGGCCGCAGCGACCTCTGCGAGGCGAAGACTGATCTCGAGGACCGTCCTGCGAGACGCGGTCGGATCGCGCTCGACGCGACCGAGCGCCGCCTCGAGGTGCGAGCGCAGCTCTGCGGCGTACTGGCCCCCGCTCTTGTCGAAGGCGAGCTCGAGATCGTCGAGCGCCGCGTCGCTCTCGCCGACGGCCTCGCGGAGGACGGCGCGTGAGAAGTAGAGCCAAGGCGCGTCCTCGGGCTCGGTCGTACCGTCGAAGGCTCGATCGACGGCTTCGATCGCGCGACCGTGTTGACCGGTGTTCGCGCACTGATCCATGAAGGAGAAGAGCAGGTCGCGATCGCCCGGATCTGCGGCGAGCGCGGACGCATAGAGGTCGGTAGCCTCGCGCGCGTCGCCCTGCTCGCGGATGATCTCGGCGGCCTTGATGAGGAGGTCCTTGCGCGTCATCGGATCGACGACGGCGCCCGCCTCGATGGCAGCGAGCCGCGCGAGCCCGAGTCGATCGCCCTGTTGTTCGTAGAGCTTGGAGAGGCGGGCCTTCAGATCCAGGCTGGTCGGGCTGGCGCGGAAACCTGCGAGGAGCGCGTGCTCCGCGGCCTCTGCGTCGCCGGTAGACTCCTTCAGGTCGGCGACACGCAGGGCGAGCGCGACCGCCTCGTCGCCGGTCTCGATCTCGAGAAGGCGATCGAGCATGTCGCCCAGGGCGAGCGAGTCTTCTCGCGTCATCATGAGGCGTACGACGGAGCGCAGCGCGACGAGGTTCTTCTCGTCCCAGTCGAGGACGCCGTGGTACGTGTCGAGCGCCGACTCTTCGTCGCCGATGCGCTCGCGAAGCGCCGCGAGGCGAAGCCCGAGCTCGACGACGCGCGGCCGCTCTTCTGAGTCCTTCGCGACGTCGAGTTGACGGTCCAGGAGATCGATGAGCTTTTCGTCTGCCCCGATGGCGGCGTAGAGCTGAATCAGGACGACGGCGACGTCCTTGTTCTCGGGATCCTCGAGCGCCGCTTCTGCCAGGACGTCGGCCGCGCGCTCGGGCTCGATCTTCTCGAGCATGCGCGCGAGCGTGAGCCGAAGGTCTGCGCGCTCGCGCGGCTCGTCGACGAGCGGGATCGTCTGATCCATGAGGTCGGCGAGCTTCGCGGTGTCGCCGAGCTCGCGGTAGACGTCCGCGAGCGGGGCCCACGCTTCGCGGTCTGCGGGCTCGTGGCTGCGCAGCTCTTCGAAGATGGAGGCGGCCCAAGGCAGGTCGCCGAGGACGCGCTTCGCGAGATCGCCGACGCGAAGGAGCGTCGCGCGCTCTTCGTTCGCTTCTGACACGCGCGCGGCCCGCTCCCAAAGGGTCGCGGCCTCGCGAGCGTCGCCCGCGGCAAAGCGAACGTCGGCTAGCGCGCCGAGCGCCCAGAGGAGCGAAGGATCGTCGCCGACCTTCGTCTCTGGGACGATGCGGCGGAGCAGGCGCTCCGACAGCGCCGTGTCCTCGAGCGCGAGTGAGGTCTCGTAGGCGTCGCGCAGAGGGATCGACGGGTCCCCGTCGTCCTTGTCCGCGAGCATTTCGAGCGCGTCGACGATCGCGCGCGTCCGTCCTTGTTGGCGGGAGAAATCTTCGAGGAGCCGGACGAGACGGACGCTCTCGGACGCGCGCTCGATGGCCTGGCGAAGCTCGCGCTCGACGCGCTCGGGGTCCGTGTCTTCGCGGACGGCGCGCTCGAGTAGTTCTACCGCGGTCGTCTCGTCGCCCGAGCCGGGCTGCCCGGTCGCTGCGTCCGGGCCGAGATGCGCGAGGTGTACCCCGACGAGGCGATAGAGCGGCGGCGCGACGACGCCGAAGCCCGCGCCCTCTGCCGCGGCGAGGTCGACGAGGCGCGACAACACCCCTGCATGGCGCGCCATCGAGCTCTTCCCGAGCGACATGAGCCGCTCGGTGATCGGATCGAGGGCGACGAGGATCTGGGCGCGGCGGACCGACTCCGTCGTGCCCGTGGCGTCGAGCGCGTCGAGGGTCGCCTCGAACGCATCAGCGGCGACGAGATCGTCCCCTAGCTCGGTGCTCGCGAGCTTCGCGGTGCGGTCGAAGAGGTCTGCTCGTTGCACCGGCGCCTCGGTCTTTTCGGCGAGCGCGCGCAGGGTCGCGACGAGCTTGCCGACCGCGTCGTGCGTCTTCGCGAGGGCGAGGACGCGCGCGTATACCTTCGCGTTGGACGCATCTCGTGCGAGCGCCGCGAGCGCGAGCTCGACGCCGTCGTCCTTGCGATCCGGCCGCGCCACGTAGAGATCCGCCAGGTCGAGCTCGAGCGCGGTGCGCGTCTCTTTCGGGAGGACGTCGCTCGCGAGACGCTCTTCGAGCGCTCGCGCGACGAGCTCGCCCATCTTGCGACGCTTGAGGGTGGCGACGAGCGCGGTCCACTCGTCTAGATCGTCGCGCGCGGCTTCGAAGGCGCTCTCGACGAACTCGGCGCGGCGATCATCTTCTCCCTGCCGCTCCGAGACGTGGGCGAGCTCGATCAGCACCTGCGATTTGCAGGTCGACTCTGCGACCGTAGCCTTCTCTTTGTCACGGTGTGAGCGCACGACCATGAGGAGGGCGCGGTAGGTCCGCTGGGCGCGGAGGAGCTGGCCCTCTTCGACGGCGATCTGACCGAGGGCCATGAGGACGCCTGCGTGTGCAGGATCGATCTTCGTCGCCGTCTCGAGCTCCTTGAGCGCGGCGGCGCGGTCTCCGAGCGACAGCGAGAGCTTGCCCAGCTCGAAGTGGACGAGGGCGCGCTCCTTGGGTTTGCGGGTCCCGAATTCTGCGAGGACCTTCTCGAGCGTTGCCTTGGCTTCCTCGCGGCGGCCGGCTTTTCCGAGCGCGTCGGCGAGCGCGGCGAGCGAGGCGAGATCGTCGGGTCGAATCTCGACGGCGCGCTCGAGGATCGGGATCGCCCCCTCCGGGTTCGCGAGCTCTTCGAGCCAGAGGCGCGCAGCGGCGCGAAGAAGCTCGATCTTTTCTGAGTCGTCCTCTGCAAGCTCGGCCTCGCGAACGCGCAGGACGGCGAGCGGCTCGAAGAGCGAGTTCGCTTCGTAGAGCTCGGCGAGGACGCCGCGAACGCGCGCGTCGGCGGTGCCCTCTTCTACCGCACGCTCGAGGCCCTCGCGGGCGCGCTCGGTGTAGCCGGCGCGCGCGTAGGCCGTCGCCTGACGGAGGGCGAGCTCAGCGTCGGCGCCACCGATCGTGGCCGCGAGACGCTCGAGGACGGACGCCTCTTCCTGGTGCTTGCCCGCGCCCTCGAGGAGTCGCGCGTACCGATCGAGGTGTTCGGCCGACGGCTCGACCTCGACGACGCGGTGGAACGAGCGCGCCGCGCGCGCAAGATCCGAGAGCTCGTTCTCGGCGTACTTGGCGGCGCGCGCATAGATCGTCCCCGCAGTCGCAGGATCGGCCACGAGGCGGAGCGCACCTTGCGCCTCGAGGAGCTGCACGAGCGGTGCGTGCGCTCCGGTCTCTTCGTAGAGGCGCGCGAGACGCGCGAACGTGTCGTCGTGTCCAGGGACCTCTTCGAGGTTCTTCTGGAGAGAGGCGATGGCCAGATCGGTGCGACCGATCTCGATCGCGATCTCGGCGTGAACCAAACGTAGCCGAGCGCGCTCACCCGGCGAGGCGGAGGCCTCGGCCATGCGCACGTACGTCTCGGCGAGCGATTCGCGCTGACCGAGCGATTCATAGAGGGCGACCAGTCGCTGCGCGACCTCTTCGTCGTTGCGATCGGCCTCGTAGACGAGCTCGAGGATCGCGGCGGCTTCGCTCGGCTCGGCGCGATCGGCGGCCTGCTTGCGGAGGCCGGCGGTGGTGGCCGCGCCGAGAGGCAGCTCGGCCGCGAGGAGGAGGCGACTCTTGACGTCGCCCGGTCGGCCGAGCGACTCGAGGAGCGAGGTCGATAGATCGAGCGACCAGAGCGCCGCCTCGATGGCGTCGGGTGCGGCCTCTGCAGCGTCACGACCGCGAAGCTTCGTCGCCGCCGCGTCGAACAAGCGCTCGGTCACGGTGAGCGCTAGCGCGTCGTCGCCGAGCTCGCGCGCGGCCACGGTCGCGGCCTGTCGAAGCGCGTCCAGGTCGCCGTCTCGCGCGGTTGCCAGGGCGACGAGCGCGTCGACGAGCGGGCGGCCGCGCGTGGCGTTACGCGCAGCGACGAGCTTCTCGAGAACGTGTGCGTCGAGCGGGGCGCGCCGGTAGGCGGCCGAGAGCAGCGCCTCTGCGAGCCCGGGCGACACGTCCGCGTTCGCGTCAGCGGCGCCCGAAGCCCAATCTGCGGCGCCCACGAGGAGATTTCGCGCGACGAGCGCCTCGATGCGATCGTCGACCGCGAGCGCCGGCAGGAGCCGCGACGCGACCTCTGCCCACAGCCCCGTCGACTCGACGCGGCGAAGCAGCTCGGCCGCGACGCCAGGGTGCGCGGGAGAGAGCGCGAAGGCTTGCACGGTGTGAGCGAGAGCACCCGCCGGCTGGTCCGTCGTCTTCTCTTCGGTCTCTGCGGCGCGGAGGAGGAGATCGCAACGCTCGTCGTCGTTGTCGGCGGCGGCCACCAGAGAGGGGACCATCTCGAGCCAGCGGTCGGAGGCGTTCGTCCGTTGAAACGTGCCGGCGAGGGCGCGCACGGCGGACGCGAAGAGCGGCCGCTCTTTCGGATCGTCGGGTGAGAGCGAAGCGACGAGACCTTCGAGCCCCTCGAGCGATCGCGGATGAGACGCATCGATGTGGAGAGACGAAGTGAAGGCGCTGAGCGCGTCGCGAGGGGCGCCCCGGCGGCGCTGCGTCTCACCGAGCCACGCGAACATCTCGCAACGCGCAGACGCTTCTCGGCGTCGCTCGGACTCGCCCAAGAGGAGCACCGCGAGCTCGTCATCGCGACCGGTGGCTTCGAGCGTCTCGCCGAGCTCGTCGGCGACCTCGTCGCTCGGCCCCGACAGCGTGAGGACGCGCTCGTACGCCGTGACCGCGTGCTCGGGATCGGCGAGCACCTTCGCGTAGAGGCGCGCGACCTCGAGGCGGTCGTTCGCCGCTTCTTCTTCGTCCTTCGTCGCCTCGGCGCGGGTCTCGAGCGTGTGCACGAGGGCGCGCGAGTCTCCGGTGAAGCGCAGGTTGCCGACCATCGAGGTGAGCAGCTCGACGTCGTTCGGGAAGTCGGCGAGCGCCTTTTGCAGCGAGGCGACCGCACGCGCGCGGTCCTCGAGGACCTGCTCGGCGATGGACGCGGCTTCGATCAGGAAGGGTCGTCGTTCTGCGGGGCCTTCGGCCAGCGCGGCGAGGCGCTCGAGCACCTGGCAGCGTTCGGCCTGGCGGCCCGCGGCCTTGAGCGTCTGGTCGAGCTTCTGCGCCGCGGCGCGCGCCGCAGCGGGGTCCTGATCGCTTCGGGACAAGATCGCCAGATCGAGGCCGATCGCACGCGACTCGTCTGCGAGCACGCCGCGCGCGAGCTCGCTCGCTTTGCGGAGGAGACGGAGGGCGCGATCGCTCTCGCGCTCCGCTTCTCCGATCTCCGCGAGCGCGTCGACGAGGCGCGTGGTTCGAGGCTTGTCGTTCTTGACGACCGTCTCGGCCTTTGCGATCGCATCGGCGTCGTCCTTCTCGGAGGTCGAGAGGAAGAGCAGCGCGAGCGCGGCCTGGAGCGCGGCGGGAAGATCGAGCGTCTCTTCGGCGAGCACGTCGCGCAGCTTCCCCAGCTCTCGGCGCCGCAGCGCGACGTCGAGATCGCCCTCGAGGACGACCTCGAGCATGCGAGCCAGTGACGCCGGCTCCGAGCTTGCTTCGAAGTGTGGAATGAGGGCCAAGGCGATCTGCGTTCGGACCTCGTTGCGCTCGCCCGGGAGGTGCGCCGCCCAGCGTCGCCACGAGGGCTGTGCCGCGTCGAAGTCGGGTGTCGTGGTCGCGAGCCACATCTCTGCCATGGCGACCGCTTCAGCATTTTCTTCCGAAACGAGCGGTCGAATCGCGTCGAGCGCGGCGGCGAGATCACTCGAGCCCTCGAACCAGAGCGCAGCGATGCGTAGTCGCGTCGCGCGCACCTCGTCGGCGGGCAACCTGTCGAGGCGAGCTTCGAGGAGGTCGATGAGTCGCTTCGGTTCGCCGTGGCGCTCGTAGAGCCGCTCGAGCTGGCTCTCGAGACGCGCATCGTTCTTACGGATCACGCGGAGCTGCTCGAGGTAGCTCATCGCACGCTCGGGAGACGCGGCGAGATCGCGGGCGACCTCTGCGGCGTCCTCGAGCACCATCGCGCGCTCGAGCTCGTCCGTTTGAGCGGCGACGACGTGATCGTAGAGCTCGAAGAGCTCTTCCCATCGTTCGCCGGCGTTGTAGATGAGCTTCAGTCGCTCGAAGGCCCAGGCCGCGGTCGGTACGGCGTCGACGACGAGGCGCAACATCCGCGTGACCGTCGGCGGATCGTCGAAGAACTCTGCCTGGAACGCGACGCCACGATCGCCGACGCGCTCGGCGATTTCTGGGTCGAGCGTCTTGGCGACCGCGAGGACCGCGCGATACGCCTCGGCGGCGATCGTCGGCTGGTTCGCCGCGCGCGCGAGCTCTTCGGTGCGGTCCCAAAACTCGTCGACCGAAGGCTCTTCTCTCGCCGCGCGCGCCGCGACGACGAGCGCCTTCTCGGGATCTTCGCTGACCGAGGCGAGCCATGCTTCGAAGAGACGCGGCCTCGCCTCGCCGAGCGCCGTCGCCGCGGGGCTGTCGAAGATCGCTTCGTAGACTTGCGCACGCTCGGCCAGGTCCTCGGAGCCTTCGGCGATGCGCTCGAGGAGCTCTGCCGCTTGCGCCGAGCTGTCGGGAACGACGAGCGTGCGGAGCGCCAACGCGAGCAGGCGCGGCTCTCGCGGGGCGACGTCGAGGACCGGAGTGGCGGCCTCGAGCGCATCGGCGGGTCGACCGAGCCGGTCGGCGAGCATCTCGGCGAGATCGAGTCGAACGGCCGTCCTGCCTTCATCGTCGGCTTCGCCGTCGAGCCGGGCGCGGAGGCACGCCACCGCGGCCTCGTCGTCGCCGTCTTCGAGCGCGATGTCGAGTCGCATCGCGAGCGCCTCCACGTGATGCGGCTCGTCCTCGAGGATGCGGTCGAGCGCGAGCTTGGCGCGCGCGTTCTTCTCCGTGGCTTCGCTGGCTGCGCCGACCACGCGCTCGAAGCGAGCGAGAGAGAGCAAGAGAGGCGTCTTTTCGTCGCCGAGCGCGCGACCGATGCGAAACTCGAACAGTGCGCGCCGCTGCGGCTCGAGGGCGGGCTCTTGTCCCCGCGCCTCGAGGAACGCGTCGAGCACGGACGCCGCTTCGTCTGCGTCGGGTGCGTTGCCACCATCGAGGAGTTGCCCGAGAGCCTCTGCGGCCTCGACCGCTCGGCCAGCGCGCGCGAGCGCCTCGGCGCGGACGCGCGCGAGGTCGAGACCGGGGCCGCCGAAGCGGTCGGCGACGTCCGTCGCGAGCGCCTCGATGACGTCGATCAGTCCACTCTGGGCCAGGTCGACGACGCCCTCGACCAACGCGACGGCCGACGCTCGATCGGGCGCGGTGGCGAACAGGCGCTTCGTCACCTCGAGCAAGCGTGCGCCGTCGCCGCTCTGACGATGCACGTCGGCGAGGCGCTCGAGCGCGTCGCGCGCGCTCGGATCGTAGGTCACGGCTCGCTCGAAATCGCGGACGGCTCTTTCGGCGTCGCCGTTTGCCCGTGCCGCGTCGCCGGCTTCGAAGAAGCGACGCGCGGCGCCCAATGCGTCGGACGCTTGCTCGCCCAGGAGCTCGCCCCAGTGCTCGAGCGCGGCGGCAGACTCCGGCGAATCAGCCGCGAGGCTCGCTCGACGCTCTGCGACTTGGCAGAGGAGCGCGATGTCCTTCACGGCAGAGGCCGCCGCTTCGACGGGATCGAGGGCTACGCCATCGAGCTCGAGCGATTCGGTGGCGAGCGCGATGCGATAATGGTCGGCAGCGCCCGCGGCGTCGCCCTTCTTCGTCGCGAGCCGAGCGAGGCGCATCTCGATCTCCGCGGCGTCGATCGATCCGGCTTCCAGGCGCTCCCGATCGTAGACGAGCTCCTTGTAGAGCTCGTCGGTTCGGTCCGCGGCTTCGAGCGCCGTCAGCAAGGCCGAACGGAGCTGCGTCGAATCGCCGAGCTCGGCGAGACCGGTTCGATAAGTCTCGATCGCGGTACCTAGGTCGCCGAGACCTTCGCTCTGCACCTTGCCGATGGCGAGCCAAAGCGTCTGACGTCGCGCTTCGGAGCCCGGACGCGCCAAGGAGGCCTGATAGAGCGCGATGCGTTCGCTCGGCGAACCCTTCTCGGCGAGGAGGAGATCGATGCGCTCGAGGACCTCTTCGTTGTCGGGCTCGAGCTCGAGGACGCGGCGGAAGGCGTCGATCGCCTTCGTCGCGTCGCCCGAGGCGACGTATGCGTCGCCCGTGCGCTGCGCCAAGCGTGCGATCGCCGGGTGCTCGATGACCTTCATTTCGCGCAGCGGGCTCGCGAACGTCTCGGCGATCGCGGCCTTCGACGGGCCCTTCTCCGAGAGCGCGCCGATACGGTCGAGCCAGTCCGGGACGTTGTCGACGTCGTGCATGACGGCCTCGCGCAGACCGCGGCCGGCCAAGAACAACGCACGGATCCGATCTTTCCCGAGGGCCTCGACGTGCGAGTACGCCTCGGCGAGGGCGTCGAGGCGTGCCACGGGATCGGCGTCGAGATCGGCGGTGACCTCGAGCGCACGGATCAGTCCGGTGGCGTCGTCCTCCGAGCGATGGATCGGCGCGAGCACGGACGCGGCCCCGAGCCGCACCTCTGGCTCTCCCTTGTCGAGGAGCTCGAGCACGAGAGCGCGCGCATTCGGCTCGTCCAAGATCGAGTCGAGCACCTCGGCGGAGGCCGCGAGCGCGTCCTTGTCTCTACCGAGAGCGTGGAACGTCGCGCCGAGCTTCGTGAGGATGTCGATGCGGGCGTCGTGCTCGGCGAGCTCGAGCTCTGCCAAAAGCACCTCAGCCAGCTCTTCGAGGAGCCCGGCGCGTTCGAGCTCGGGGATCAGTCGAGCGTGGATTTCTCGATCGGGGCCGTGCTCGCGAACGACGCGAAGCAGCGTCTTCGATGCGGCGTCGACGTCGTTCGCGCGCTCGGCGTGGAGCTCCGCGGCGCGCAGGAGCATTTCGCGCCGCGCTTCGTCGATCGGCATGGAGCCGGCACGGATCTCGAGCACCTCGGCGAGCGT
>Ga0164241_10001506_pt1 | contig 28374 bp, 19 predicted proteins | sample OricomyardsoilBY_FD_108780 | JGI IMG/M metagenome (GOLD analysis project Ga0164241, IMG submission 108780) | Backyard soil microbial communities from Emeryville, California, USA - Original compost - Back yard soil (BY) | ecosystem: Environmental > Terrestrial > Soil > Unclassified | place: USA... | reverse complement strand
TGGTCACACTGACGGTGACAACCACCGGACTCCAAACCCGACCACGCCCGCGCGCGTTCGTAGGCACCCTCGATGACGGCCCGCCCAGGCGTGGTCGTCATCCCCAGCGACGTTCAACAGCCAATGCGCCGGTGGCCGGGTCACCGGGAACGCCGAACCCGGGCCACCGCCCAGTCCGGCTCGTCGCTCAACCGGACCGCCCCGTCCGAGTCGAAGATCAGGTACCGGTCGAAGGTGCGGGCGAAGGCCCGGTCGTGCGTCACCGCGACCACCGTCCCGTCGAAGGCGTCCAGAGCCTGCTCCAGTGCCTCGGCCGAGTGCAGGTCCAGGTTGTCGGTCGGCTCGTCGAGCAGCAGCAGGGTGGCCCCGGACAGTTCGAGCAGCAGGATCTGCAGCCGGGCCTGCTGGCCGCCGGACAGCGTCTGGAACACCTGCTCGCCCGCCCGGGCCAGCCCGTAACGGTCCAGCGCCCGGGCTGCCTGCTCGCGGCCCATCCCGGACCGATGCGCGTCGCCCCGGTGCAGGATGTCGAGCAGGGTGCGGTCGACCCACTCGGTGTGCGCGTGGGTCTGCCGGAAGAACCCGGGGCGCACCCGGGAGCCCAGCACGGCGGTGCCGGTGTGCGGCACCGGGTCGACCGGCTCGTCGGACACCGGGCGGTGCTCGACATCCGGGTCGGATCCGCCGGCCGCGAGCAGCCGCAGGAAGTGCGACTTGCCCGACCCGTTGGCGCCGAGGACCGCGACCCGGTCGCCGTAATGCACCTCCAGGTCGAACGGGCGCATCAGCCCGGTGAGTTCCAGCCGCCGGCAGACCACCGCCCGTTTGGCCGTCCGGCCACCGGCCAGCCGCATCGAGACCCGTTGCTGATGCGGCACGGCCAGCGGTGGGCCGGCCTGCTCGAATTTGGCCAGCCGGGTCTGCGCGGCCTGGTAGCGCGAGGCCAGCCCGTCGTTGTAGGCGGCCTTGGTCCTGTACATCAGCACCAGCGCCTTGAGCTTGGCGTGCTCCTCGTCCCAGCGCCGGCGCAGCTCCTCCAGCCGGGAGTTCCGGTCCTCCCTCGCCTGGTGATAGGTGGCGAACGAGCCGCCGTGCACCCAGGCGGTCGCCCCCGCGGCACCCGGTTCGAGGGTGACGATCCGGTTCGCGGCGGTGGCCAGCAGTTCGCGGTCGTGCGACACCAGCAGCACTGCCTTGGCGGTGGCGGCCAGCCGCTGCTCGAGCCACTGCTTGCCCGGCACGTCCAGATAGTTGTCCGGTTCGTCCAGCAGCAGCACCTCGGCGGACCCGCCGAGCAGCAGTTCGAGCACCAGCCGCTTCTGCTCGCCGCCGGACAGGCTGGAAACCGACCGGTATTGGGCGCGGTCGTAGGGAACCCCGAGCGCGGCGACAGTTGCCTTGTCGAAGGCGGTCTCGTGCCCGTAGCCGTCGACGTCGGCCCAGTCGGCCAGGGCGTGCGCGTAGGCCAGGGCAACCGGTTCGCGATCGTCCTCCATCATCTGCAGCTCCGCGGCATCGACGGCCGCCGCCGCCCGGCGCACCGGCTCCGGCGACACCGCCAGCAGCAGGTCACGGACCGTCGACGAGTCCCGCACCGAACCGACGAACTGCGGCATGTAGGCCAGCGTGCCCGAACAGAGCGCAGTGCCCTCGTCCGGCGCCACGGCGCCGGCGGCGATGCGCAGCAGGGTGGTCTTGCCGGTGCCATTCGGCCCGACCAGGGCGGTCACGTCACCGGCACCGACCCGGAAGGACACGTCGGACAGCAGTGGCCGGCCGTCCGGCACCGCGAACGACACCATGCTGAACTCGAGGTGGCCCATGGGCGTCGAGGGTGAACGAACAACCTCGCTGCGTCAATGCGTTTGGCCGGTGGTGGGCCGCCCGGTGCCTGTTGGCCCCGAATGGCAGACGACGGTCGGCGCGCCAGATCCGGCCAGTAGCGGCTACGGTACGCATCGTGAGCGCCGATCGAGGCCCGGCCAGATTCTTCTCCTGGTCCTCCGAGGATGGTCGGCGCCTGGAAACCGTGCGGGTCGTGATGACCGAGCGGGGTCTGCGCGCGTCCGGCTATCTGGTTCGGGTCGGCAAGCGGAGCTTCGGTGCCTCCTACTCCGTGCTCTGCGACGCGGCCGGCCGCACTCGGCGGGTCACCCTGCACAGCGATTCGGCGGTCACCGAACGGGGCCTGTCACTGACCCGAACGCCCGGCGGACCGTGGCTGGACGGCGCGGGCAAGTCAGCGCCGAAGGCGGACCTGGACCTGGCCTTGGACGTCGACTTCGCCGCCAGTGTGTTCAGCAACTCGCTGGCCATCCGCCGGCTCGACCTGCACCGGCGGCTCGGCCTGGAGTCGGTCGTCGTGGCCGAGGTGGATTTCCCCGACCTGACCGTCGAGCCGGTCGTGCACCACTACCGGACCCTCGACCTGGACGAGCACGGCGCCCGTCTGCGGCATCAGGGCCCGAACGGTCACCACGAGCTCACCGTTGACCGCGAAGGATTCGTGCTGGACGTGGCGCACCTGTCGTACCGATTGCGCTGACCCCTCGAAGCGGCCGGGCCTGGAGCACGGTGCTGATCGTTGTTCGCCACGGTCCGGCCGACAGCGACCGAAGTAGCCGAGGTTGTCAGGGCTCGGCCAGACGGGTTGACGGAGAACGACTGTCCTACCTTTCGGCGTTCCTGGCGCGGACTGCCCGTTCCATCCGGGCGTAGAGGATTGTGGTGCCGACCGCCAGACCCAGGAAACCGGCGGCGAACACCCAGGTCAGCGGTTTGGTCCGGTCGAAGTCACCCTGCGCCCGGACGGCAGCGATCAGAATCAGCACCAGCATGACCCCAGCGACCTGCAGCAAGATCCGCATGCTGGTCCACCGCTTGTCCGTGAAGGCACCCAGGCCCGCGACGCCCAGCGCGAAGATCGCGCCCATCACCCGGGCGGTCAGTTCCGTGAGCGGCCATGGCCAGATAGCGATCGCAGCCCTCGGTACCACGAACAGGAACACACCGGTCGCCAACGCCGCGATGCCGAGCACGCCGATCAGCATTGCCGTGCTCTGCGGGAGCAGGAGATCGTCGGCGGTCGCCACCGACTGCTCGCGCCGGTTCAGGAAGAACACCGCGAAAACGAGGACGGGGGTCGTCAAATAAAGGGCGGCCCACAACCAGAACGCGACATTGGCGTGGATGAACCTATCCCAATGTGCAACCGTCGCGACACCCATCAGCGAGGCAAACAACCCCACCGGAATGAAACCGCCGCCAACCCGATGCCATTCCGTCGCTCGCACGGCCCGGAGAAAGAAGTACGCCCCACCGAGATACACGGACCCGAGCACCATCGAGGTGAAACCGGGAACGATCCGCCAGGCAAACAAGCGTGCCGTATCGTCGGCGGATGGCCAGAAATACAACAGGACAAACGCCACCACCAGAAACGGGATTATCACGATCGACAGCACCCTGGTGCCCGGTAACACACGGTCCCGCGCAACGACCGCTCCACCGGCAGGAGACATCGCCGAGCCTTTCGTCCATCACGACCCCGACGGACCCTACCGAGCGGGCCGGCCGGCGCCTAGCCATTCGCGGTGCCGTCACCGGGCCGGGCACTCCCTGGCACCCGAAGGGGCGATAGTGCGGCTGAGCGCCCACGCTCCGCGGACATCGGCTGGATTGGCGCCCGCCGCACCGCAGAGAGACGAACGCGGTTCACGTCATCGACCGCGGGCCACCAACGCTGGGATGATCGACCCGGCACCACCGAGAGGGGTCCGATGCCAGCACACCGCGTCGTGATCATCGGCGCAAGCACGACCGGGCTGTTCGCGGCCGCTGCCGCCGCCGGTTCGGGCCGCGCCGTCACCGTGCTCGAGCGGGACGTTCTACCGCCCGATCCGGTAGCACGACCGGGCGTGCCGCAGGGCCGGCAGCCGCACGTCTTCCTGCACCGGGGGCTGCTCGCCGCCGAGCAACTGCTCCCCGGATTCCGCGATGATCTGCTCGCTGTCGGCGCCGTGTCCTTCAACACCGCACAACTTGCGTGGCTCAATGCGCAAGGATGGGCCAACCGCACCAGCAGATCCTTCGAGGTGTTGTCCACCAGTCGACCGTTGCTGGAAACAACCCTCCGCCGCAGGGTTGTCGAGCTCACGGGAGTGCGGATCGAAGGCGGTCGTCAGGTCGTCGGGCTGGGGGCCACCGGGACACGCTGGACGGTATCGACCGCTGACGGTGCTGAGTTCACCGCCGATCTGGTGATCGACGCCTCCGGCCGGAACTCCCGAGCGGCGGCCTGGCTCGGAGACCGGCTGGCCGGTGCGGTCCGGACGACGCAGATCGATGCCCGGATCGGGTACGCCACGCGCAGGTACCGGGGCAACCCGGGGATCGGTGACCTCCCCGGCGTGTTGATCGCCTCCACACCGACCACCTCGACGGGCGGACTCGCGATCTCCATCGAGGATGGCCATTGGCTGATCGGGGCGCTCGGGGCCGGCGACGACCGACCGCCGCGCGACGTGGCCGGTTTCGAGGCCTTTCTGGCCCGGCTTCGCGATCCCTCATTGGCGAGAGTGGCCCAGCGTCTCGAACCTGTCAGCGACGTCAATGTGCACCGGCAGACCGCCAACCGGCGCCGACACTACGACGAACGAGCTGATTGGCCGGACGGCGTGGTCGTCATGGGTGACGCATTTTGTGCCTTCAATCCCGTCTACGGGCAGGGAATCGCCGTCGGGGCCTGCGAAGCCTTGCTCGCACGCGATGCCATCAACGACGGAATGCCGCCGGGCGCCGCGCGGCGACTCCTTCGACAATTCGACAAGTTGGTGGCGTTGCCCTGGTCGGTCGCCACCGCGACCGACCTGCAGTTCCCGACCTGTCAACAAAACCCCACGAGATTGGGCGCACTTCAGGATAACTGGGCCAAGCAACTGGAGAAACTCTCGGTGCACGGCAATGCCAGGGCGGCATTCGCGTTGAGCAGCGTCTATCACCTCATGGCGCCGCCACGCCGACTCCTGCAACCGGCACTGATCTGGGCGTCCGTCGTCGGAGGTCTCCGCGGTTACGGGCCTGCCAATCCGCGTCCGGCGGCCTTGCCCGAATAGCGGTGCGGCGGGTGGAGGGTGCGACCGCCGACCCCACCGCAGCATCGGACGAAGGCCAGCATGTCACCACACCGATTCCCTTCGGTCAGGACGCGGCGAGCCGGGAGACCAGCCAGTCGGTGGTGACCCGGATGGCCTCATCCCCGTAGCTGTGGTCGGCGGTGAAGCCGTGATCGGCGCCCTGCACCACATGCAGGGTCGTGTCGGTGCTGGCCACGGTCTGCAGGAAGATCGTCGACACCTCGGGGTCCACCACGTCGTCGTCGGAGCCGACCACGGCCAGCACCGGTCCGGTGTAGCCGCTGACGTCGTCCAGTGGATGCGACGCCTCGATGGAGTCGAACCAGTTCAACCCGAGCCGGAAGGTCCGGTCGCCGAGGTCGAGGGGCACGTAGCCGTTCTCCCGGGCGACTTCATGCCCGTCCGGGTCCTCGTCGTACCCGTCGTAGACGGCGCCGCTCCAGGTGACGAGGGCGGCGACCCCCGGTTCCGTGCCGGTGACGGTCGCCCCGATTCCGCCGCCCCGGGACAGCCCGAGGATGGCCACCTCGGCCGGGTCGACCCCGGATACCGCACGCAGGTAGTCCAGCGACGCGGTCGCATCGAACACCATGTTCGGGTAGTCCAGGGCCAGGTCGGGCTCCTCGGAATCGCCGCTGCCGGCGAAGTCGATGCGCAGGGAGGCGATGCCTCTGGCCGCCAGCGCCGCCGCCAACCGCGCGAACAGCTCACCGCTCTCGTCCCGGCTGCTCAGGTCGCCGTGCAGCAGCAGGACCGCCGGGACCCGGTCGCCGGGAGCCACCTCCGGCACCGCGAGCGTGCCGGGCACCTCGTGGTCGCCGGCGGGGATCCACACCATCGTCTCGTGGTCGGAGAAGGGCGGCGGCAGGTCCGTCGGCAGATCGTCCAGCGCCGATGACGACTGGATGCCGGCGAGATCCACCGGCAACGACGTGGACGGTGGGGTGGCCGAGGGCGGATCGGTTGGGTCCGTGGCCGTCGCCGACGATACCGGCGTCGGCGCTGTGGGCGACATCACACCCGGCGAGACCGGGCCGGACGACCCGGCGGCCGGCGCGCTCGTGCTGCCGCAGGCGGCGAGCGCGAGGGCGCAGGCCACCGCCGCGATCACTGTCCTGGCCCTTTTCACCCGGTCATTGTTCCCGTTGACCGAGCGCGCCTGTGTGGTCGGAGTGAGTCGAGTGAACCTCAGGAGGCCAGCGCGGCCGCCGCGGCCCGGATGCGCTTGGCCGAGACCGGCACCGACGTCCGCATCGGCTGCGCGAACAGCGCGACCCGGTACTCGGCGAGCAGATCACCGATGGCCCGCACGTCCGGGTCGGCGCGACGCTCCTCGGGCAGCGCCTCGACGGCGCGATCGATCTCGGCCTGCAACTGCCGGATCTCGGCGAGCCGATCCCGGTCCCGGCCGGCGGCCTCCCGCACCCGTTCGGCGCGGATGCGCAACGCCTGCAGGTGCCGGGCCCGGTCGGGCAGGCCGGAGGCGCCGGCGTCGACGATGAATCCCGGCGCGACCGCGGCCCGCCACTGAGCTCGCATGTCCCGGGTGAGGTCGGCGATCGCCGATGCGCCGGGGCCCCGTTCCGCGGTGTCGATGGCGTGTGCGGCGTCCCGCGCGGCCAGCAGGACCGATTCGGCGGCCACCAGCACGTCGCGGACCGAGCCGAGCACGTGCGGCGCCACCTTCTCCGTCAACGCGGAGAAATTGGCGGCCGTCCAGGCCGGGCCGCCGGCCCAGTCCAGCAGCCCGTCCACCGCGGCCCGGGTGGCGTCCGCGACCAGGCCGGTGATGGTGGTGTCCGGCGCGGTGGCCAGGGTGATCTGCGCCGCGCGGGTGAGCATCTGCCGCACCCGGGTGAGCGAGGGCGCCAGCGCGGCCGCCAGCAGCCGGATGGTGCCGCCCCGCATCGACCGCCGCTGATCCGCTTCGCCGTCGAACACCGCCACCCCGACCGCGGAGCCCTCGTCCACCAGCGCCGGGTAGCCGGTGACCTCGTGCCCGGCCACTCTCGCCCGCACCCGCCGCGGCACACCCTCGGCCGGAAACGACGTCAAGTCATGACGTTCCAGCGAGCGGGTGGCCTGCACCACCGCGCGCTGGGTGTCGCCGCGCATGGTCGACCGCAGCGTCGGCAGGTCGCGCCCGGTGGCCAGGGTGGCGCCGTGCTCGTCGACGATGCGGAAGTTCATCCGCAGGTGCTCGGGCACCTTGTCCGGGTCGAAGTCGGCGGTCCGGACGACCACCCCGGTCATCCGGGTCAGCGCGGAGGCCAACTCGTCGGCCAGCGGGCGGCCCGCGTCGATGCGGTCCAGCGCCGCGCGGGCGAAGTCCGGGGCGGGCACGAAGTTGCGACGCAGCGTCTTGGGCAGGGTGCGGATCAGCGCGACGGCGAGATCGGCCCGCAGGCCGGGGATCTGAGCCTCGAAGCCGGCCGGGTCGACCCGGGCCAGCACCGGCAGCGGGATGCTGACGGTCACCCCGTCGTCGGACCGGCCGGGGTCGAACACGTAGTCCAACGGCAGCTCGACCCCGCCGGAGGTGAACCGGTCGGGGAAGGCGGCGGTGTCGAACCGGTCGGCGCCGGCGGCGATCAGCAGGTCCGGGGTCAGCGTCATCCGGTCGGGGTCGGTGCGGGACACCTTCTTCCACCAGGAGTCGAAATGCCGGCCGGAGGTGACCTCGGCCGGGATGCGCGCGTCGTAGAGGGCATACATGGTGTCGTCATCGATTCGAATGTCACGGCGTCTCGTCCTGTCCTCCCATTCGGTGACCTGCTCCAACGCCCGCTGGTTGGCGGCGAAGAACCGGTGCCGGGTCTGCCAGTCCCGCTCGACCAGGGCATGCCGGATGAACAGTTCCCGGGACAGTTCGGGGTCGATCCGGTCGAACTGCACGGTGCGCGCGGCGACCAGCGTGACCCCCAGCAGGGTCACCTTCTCCGTCGCCTCCACGCTCGCCCGCCTGGAGTTCCAGCGGGGCTCGGAGTAGCTGCGGCGCAGCAGGTCTCCCCCCACCTTCTCCACCCAACCCGGTTCGACGCGGGCGCAGATCCGGGCCCATAGCCGGCTGGTCTCGACCAGCTCGGCGGCCACCACCAGTTGCGGACCGGACCGGGCCAGGGCGGACCCCGGCCAGATCAGGTAATTCACCCCGCGGGTGCCCTGGTACTCGCGGGTGCCCTCCTTGCGTTGCCCGATATGTGGGAGCAGACCGGACAGCAGGGCGGTGTGCACCCGCTCGGTGTCCACGTCCACGGCCAGCGAGCCGCGCCCGCCCTGGGTCGCGTCACCGTCGGGGCGCCTGGCCGGCTCCGGGGCCTGACCGGTGCGGTCGGGTCGCCGGCGACCGGATCGGCGGCCGCCGTCCATCAGCTGGCTCAGCTGCGCGTGCAGGTCCTGCCACTCCCGGATGCGCAGGTAGTTCAGGTACTCGCGCCGGCACATCCGGCGGAAGGCATTGCCGGACATCGACGTCGCCTGCTCCTCCAGGTAGCTCCACAGGCTGATCAGCGCGTTGAAGTCGGAATTGGCGTCGACGAACCGGGAGTGGGCCGCCGTCGCCTTGTCCCGTTCGTCCAACGGGTATTCGCGCACGTCGATGACGGACAGCGCGGACGCCAGGACGAGCATCTCGCGCCGGCAGTTCTGCCGGTTGCCTTCGACCAGGATCCGGGCGAGCCGCGGGTCCAGCGGCAGGTCGGCCATCTCCCGACCGGTCGGGGTGAGCCGGATCCGGTCACCGTCGGTCCGGTCGAGCGCTCCCAGCTCGGTGAGAACGGTGACGCCGTCGGTGATCTGCCGGCGGTCCGGCGGGTCCAGGAACGGGAAGTCGGTGATGTCGCCGAGTTCCAGCGCGGCCATCTGCAGGATGACCGACGCCAGGGAGGTGCGGGCGATCTCGGGGTCGGTGTAGGCGGGCCGCTCGTCGAAGTCGCGCTCGGAGTACAGGCGGATGCAGATGCCGTCGGCGACCCGGCCGCACCGGCCGGCCCGCTGACCGGCCGAGGCCCGGGAGATCGGTTCGATCGGCAACCGCTGCACCTTGGTGCGCGGCGAGTACCGGGAGATCCGCGCGGTTCCCGGGTCGATGACGTAGCGGATGCCCGGAACGGTCAAGGAGGTTTCGGCGACATTGGTGGACAGCACGATCCGGCGGCCGCGGTGCCCGGAGAACACCTTGTGCTGGTCGGCGGCGGACAGCCGACCGTAGAGCGGCAGCACCTCGGTGAAGCCGCGCCGGCCGGCCAGGTGTCCGCGCAACACCTCGGTGGTGTCGGTGATCTCGCGCTCGCCGGACAGGAATACCAGGATGTCTCCACCGTCATGATCACTACTGGCGGCCAGCAGCTCGTCGACCGCCGCGGTGATCGCCTGGGCCTGATCCGCGGAATCGGTGGACCGCTCCGCATCGGGGTCGTCGACCTCCGGCAGCGCATCCAGACCGTAGGGTCGGTAACGGATCTCGACCGGGAAGGTGCGGCCGGAGACCTCGACCACGGGCGCGTCACCGAAATGCCGGGAGAACTTGCCGGGATCGATCGTCGCCGAGGTGATGATCAGCTTGAGGTCGGGTCGCTGCGGCAGCAGTCCCTGCAGGTAGCCGAGCAGGAAGTCGATGTTCAGGCTTCGCTCGTGGGCCTCGTCGATGATGATCGTGTCGTAGCCCCACAGCATCCGGTCCCGGGCGATCTCGGTCAGCAGGATGCCGTCGGTCATCAGCTTGACCAGCGTGGTCGGTCCGGTGTGGTCACCGAACCGGATCGAGTAGCCGACGGCGCCGCCCACCTGGGTGCCGGTCTCGTCGGCGATGCGTTCGGCCAGCGCCCGGGCGGCGATCCGCCGGGGTTGGGTGTGCCCGATCATGCCGCGCACCCCCCGACCGAGCTGCAGGCACAACTTGGGCAGCTGGGTCGATTTCCCCGAGCCGGTCTCGCCGGCGACGATGACCACCTGATGCTCGGCGATGGTCCGGGCCAGGTCCTGCACCCGGGCGGCGACCGGCAGCTGCTCGGGGAACGAGATCGTCGGCACCGCCGCCTGCCGCCTGGTCAGCCGGGCCGCGCTCGCGTCGATCTGCTGGTCGATCTCGGCCAGCACCATCGCCCGCTTGCCCGGGTCGTCGATGCGCCGGGCGTTACGGAGCCGACGACGCAGCCGGCGCTCGTCGACGATGGCCAGGTCGGCCAGTCGGTCCGCCCGCTCCGCTCCCGGATCCCGATCACCACTCATGTCCGGACCACAATAGGTCGGCGACGGCCAGCACTTGACGGCAACGAGTGGGCAGGACACGCCCTCCAACCCGGTGGATGAGGGCTGTCCCGCACACTCGGGGACGGGAATCAGCCGAGCCGATCCTCCTGATGCGTCCCGATGTCCCACAACCGCAGGCTTGCCCCGGTGCCGTCGGACGGGCGCACCGGGCCGAGCGCCGTCAACGCCGCGGCCAGCTGATCCGCGCTGAACCGGCGGCCGAGGGTGACGTGCGGCGTCCAGGCCCCGGCACCGAAGGTGCCCTGCCGGTCGACCGGTTCGTCGAGCGCGTCGAGCACCCGCTGCTGCAGGTCCAGCAGGGCCGAGCTGGGCACGATCAGCCGGCACAGGATGAACCGGCGATGCCCGAACACGAGCGGCGCGCCGACGATCAGCGGGAGCGGCAGCTCGGCCGCGAGGGCGGCCAGTCCGTCCCGCACCGGGTCGGGCACCGACGCGGTGAGGGCCAGGGTGATGTGCGGCCGGTTCGACGCACCGCTGTGCCGGCCCTGGCTCGGCAGCCGGGCCCGCAGCAGACGATCCCAGTCCGCGCGCACGGCGGTGTCGGCCGGACCGTCGAGGGTGAGCTCCACCGAATGCACCCACTCATGGTGGCCCGGGTGCGGGTGGGTCGCCGGCACCGCGCGCAGGCAAAGACGCTCAGGGAAGGATGGGTGCGGGACGGAGCCGAACGGCGTCCGGTCGCATGGGAGGCAGCATGTTCGGACGACGACAGCCAGTGCCGGAGCAGTCGCCGGCGCCCGACGAGTCGCCCGAGGATGACCTGGCCGGTCATCGGCCCACCGGCCCGATTCCCGACGAGTCCGCGCGCCGGCTGCAGCACGGGATCGTCGAGTACTCGCGGTGGACGCTGCGGCTGCTGATCATCGGCGTCGGCCTGGTCACCGCGCTCTGGGTCATGGGCCAGCTGTGGAGCGTGCTGCTGCCGATCTTCTTCGGCCTGCTGCTGGCGACGATCCTGTGGCCGCCGGTGCGATTCATGCGCCGAAAGTTGCCGAACGCGCTGGCCGCGCTGTTGGCGCTGGTGGGGCTGCTGGTGATCATGGGTGGGTTGATCGCCGCCTTGGCCCCGCAGGTCACTTCCCAGGCCGGCGATCTGGTCGACCGGGCTACCGCCGGGCTGACCACCCTGCAGGACTGGCTTGCCGGCCCGCCGTTCAACCTGGGTCCGGACGCGCTGGGTGGGTTGCTGGACAAGGGCATTGCGCAGATCCAGAGCAACAGCCAGGAGATCCTGGCCGTGGTGCTGGGCAGCCTGGGGGCGATCGGGTCGGCCATCGTGACCCTGGTGCTGGCCTTGGTGCTGTGCTTCTTCTTCCTCAAGGACGGCCCGAAGTTCGTGCCGTGGCTGCGGACCTGGATCGGACGGACTGCCGGGCGGCACTTCGCCGCGCTGTCCGACCGGGTGTGGACCGCGCTCGGCCAGTACGTGTGGTCCCAGGCGGCGGTGGCCGCCGTCGACGGCATCTTCATCGGCCTCGGCGTCTGGATCCTGGGTGTGCCGTTCGCCCTGCCGATCGCGGTCCTGACGTTCTTCGGCGGATTCGTGCCGATCGTCGGCGCGTTCGTGGCCGGCTCGGTGGCGGTGCTGGTCGCGCTGGTCTCCAACGGGATCTGGACCGCCGTGGGAGTGCTGGCCATCGTGCTGGTGGTACAGCAGCTCGAGGGCAACGTGATGCAGCCGATCCTGGTCGGCAGGACGATGAACATCCATGCCGCGGTGACGATCGCGGTGGTCGCCTTGGGCGGCACGCTGTTCGGGATCGTCGGCGCATTCCTGGCGGTGCCGGCCGTCGCCGTCGTCCAGGTGATCGCCCGCTACGTCCGTGAGCAGCTGCAGGCTCCCCGGGCACCGGCGCCCGCCCCCGATCGGGAACTCGGGACCTGACTTGGTCCGACGGCCACGGATGATCTGCGAACTCGGCTCACACCCAGTGATGGCGGTGGAACAGGAACCACAGAATGCCGCTGAGCAGCACCATCAGGCCGATGGCGGCCGGGTATCCGTAGGCCCAGCCCAGTTCGGGCATGTTGGCGAAGTTCATGCCGTAGACGCCGGCCACGACCGTCCAGGAAATGGCAATGGTGCCGTAGGCGGTGATCCGGCGGACGAAGCGGTTCAACTCGTTCGACAACCGCGTCTGCAACAGATCCAGAACCTCCTGCAGGTAGTCCCGTTCCAGGTCGGCGGCGTTCTTCAGGTGGCCGTACTGCTGACGCAGCAGGGCAAGTCGGACGGGGTCGATCGCCATCAAGCCCTTCTCGACGGCCAGGGTGTCGATGAGGCTGTCGTAGAGCTCGAAGGTTTGCGCCGCGTTGATCCGGATCGTCTGCAGATCGTGCCGCAGCACGGACAGGTCCTGGAGAACGGCCTCTGCGGTGACCGGATCGCCGACCATCGCCCGGCCTTCGAGGTCGGCGACCAGCCGGGCCCCGGTGGCGATCAGATCCTCCTGACCGCGGATCATCTCCGCGCGGATGGCCGCGATCAACTCGAAGGTCGAGGTCGGCAGGATCTCCCCGTCGTCGAGCCGGGCCCGCACCTTGTCCAGGTCCCGGGTGACGGCCTCGGGCGCCAGGGCGACCGTGGCCGGACCGATGACCGTCCACAGCACGCGCGGGGTGAGGAAGACCTTCAACGGCTGCAGGTGCAGGAGCCCGTCGCTGCCCCGGACCAGCCCGTTGATGGCGCTGAAATGGTGATCCGAGTACATGTGCAGCCGGGGCACCGGGGTGCGGCTGGACACCTCCCGCAGATCCTCCGGACGAGGCGCCACCGTCATGATCAGCACGCTCATCCCGAAGTCGTCGTCATGATCGAGGTGGGCCCAGACGATGCCCTCGTCCCGGGTGACCAGTTCGCGAATCCGGTCCGCGGGGACCGACGCCACGCCGTCCCGATCGATCCATCGAATCTCCACGGCAACCTCCGTCCACGATCCGCGGATGGTTCAGTCCAGCGCGGTCGGCTGGATCTGCCGGCGCAGCTCGACCAGGTGCAGCGCGTGGGCGTCCAGCGACTTGTCCTCGGCGCCGGCCGGGCGCCACCGCGGCACCGGCTTGGCCTTTCCTTCGTCGTCGAGCGCGACGAAGATCGTCAGACAGTGTGTGGTCAGCTGCATCTCGCCGGTGGTCGGGTCCCCGGACGACACGTGGACGGCGATGTGCATGCTCGACCGGCCGGTCCGCAGCAGCCGGGCCTGGAGCTCGACCACGTGACCGATCTGGATCGGCCGGTAGAAGCGGACCCCGCCGGAGTAGGCGGCGATGGCCGGCCCCTTGCACCAGCCGGCGGCCACCGCGAACGCCGCCTCGTCGATCCACCGCATCACCGTGCCGCCGTGCGCCTTGCCACCCCAGTTGACGTCGGTCGGCGCGGCCAGGAACCGCAGGGTCGTCTCCGGTGCCGTGCCCGCTGCGCTGTAGGTCTGCTCGGCCATGGCGTTCTCGATGTTGCGACGAACCGTCACCCGCTCCAGCGCGTCGGCCTGCAGCCGATGGTCCAGGTCGGTCACCGGCATCCACGGCGGCACCGCCGTCGACTTCCCGGCCGTGTCCACCGCGACGAACACCACCACGCAGGTGGTCGCCTCGGTGTACACGGCGTCCTGCGGATCGGCCGACGAGACGGTCACGTGGACGTCCATGCTGCTGCGCCCGGTTCGCATCAGCCTGGCCGTCACCTCGACCAGGTTTCCGGACTCGATCGGCCGGGTGAACCGGATGTCACCCACATACGCGGTGACGCAGTAGTGGCCGCTCCAGCCGACGGCAAGCGCATAGGCGGCCTTGTCGATCCACTCCAGCACCCGCCCGCCGTGAATCGATCCGCCCAGCGTCGCCACGTCGGTGGGCGCCGCCAGGAACCGCAGGGTGATCTCGCTCTGACCGGTCGCCATTCACGCACCCTATGGCGCGCGCCGGTCCGCGCGCTCGGGCAGCAGCCCCCCGGGGTCCGCGGTTGGATGGTCCGGTGAGCCCAGCCCCACCGCGCACCCTGGTCCTGCTCCGGCACGGGAAGTCCGCCTATCCACCGGGCGTGCCCGATCATGCCCGTCCGCTGGCCGAGCGCGGACGTCGCGAGGCCACGCTGGCCGGCGAACACATCCGGGCCGGAGTCAGTCTTTTCGATCTGGTGCTGTGCTCGACGTCCGAACGCACCCGGCAGACGTTGGCCGAGACCGGGCTCGCCGCCGGGGCCACGGTCCGGTATCTCGACGAGCTCTACGGCGCCGAGTACGACGAGATCCTCGACCTGATCGCCGAGGTCCCGGGCTCGGCCACGACGCTGCTGGTCGTCGGCCACTTCCCGGGGGTAGCCGACCTGGCCGAGGGGCTGGCCGGGCCCGGATCCGACGGTGACGCGCTCGCCGGCATCGCGCGGAAGTTCCCCACCTCGGCCTTCGCCGTCCTGGCCGTGACCGGCGCCTGGTCCGCGCTGCCGGCCAACAGCCGGCTCAAGGCCTTCACCGTGCCACGCCACCATCCCAGGGCCCAAGCCGCGCCCACCACCGCACCGACAGCCGAGGAGAGCTGATGACGCAGCACCACCCGTTGATCTCCCTACCGGACCGGACGCCGCAGGTCGCCGACACCGCCTGGATCGCGCCGACCGCCGCCGTGATCGGCGCGGTGACGATCGGCGAGCGCACCGGCATCTTCTACAGCGCGGTCGTCCGGGGTGACACCAGCAGTATCGCGATCGGCGACGGCAGCAACCTGCAGGACGGGGTCGTGGTGCACGCCGACCCCGGCTTCGCCTGTTCGATCGGTTCCGGGGTGAGCGTGGGCCATGCGGCGGTCGTGCACGGCAGCACCATCGAGGACGACTGCCTGATCGGCATGGGCGCGGTGGTACTCAACGGCGCGGTGGTCGGCCGGGGGTCGATGGTGGCGGCCGGCGCGGTCGTCCTGGAGGGCGCCCGGATCCCGCCCGGCTCGCTGGTGGCCGGCGTGCCCGGCAAGGTGCGCCGGGAGCTGACCGACCAGGAGCGGGACGGCATCCGGGAGAACGCCCGGCACTACACCGATCTCACCGCCGCGCACCGGCAGGCCCACGCCTGACCCGCGTCGACCCGCACGAGCGAAGCCCGGGCCGCTGTTCACTCCCCCCAAAGGAGAACACCGACCCGGGCGATGGCCGTTTTGTCCGACCACCACTCAGAGTCCGATCGCCGTCGGGGTGATACCGCCGGAATCTCGTCGGGCCGGCGTCAGGGAGCGACGCGGTAGATCCGCCGGTACTCCTTGCGGAACACGCGGCGCCCCAGCAGGGACCAGGCGAACCGGGCCGACCTCGGCATCCGGCCCAGGAAATCCCGGCCGTGCTCCGGGGTGTTCGCCCGGAGTAGGAAACCGAGGAACACCAGCTGCCGGTTCTTGGGGATGCCGGCCCGGCCGCGCTCCCCCAGCGCCTCCCATTCCCGGACCGTCATCACCTTCTCGACCAGCGGCAGGACGTCCACCTCCTCGTCGTGCAGGTGCTCGCCGAGGGCGGCGATCAACTCGTCGAGCAGGCTCCCCAGCTCCGCCCTCCGGTCCGCGTCCGGCCGTTCGGCGAAGGTCGCCGCGCTGAGCTCGGCGCAGCGGTACAACTCGGCGATCCGCTCGTGCTGTTCCTCCATCCGCAGGATCAGCGCGGAGTCCATCGGTGCCTTCTCCAGCAGCAGCGGCCACATCAGGTCGTCCTCGGCCTGGTGATGATGGTGCAGCGACCGGGTGAGCTCGGTGAAGAACTCGACGACGGTCCCGGCCCGCTCCCGGTCCCCGTCCGCGACCCCGCGGACCAGCCCCGGCAGCGCGCCGAACTGCTGGCGATAGGCGTTGTGCACGAACACCATCTCGAAGGTGTCCGGGCGGTCCGTGGTGGCGGCGGTCATCGTGGGTCTCCTGACGTGCATGATCCGGTGGTCGGCCGCCGGGAATCGGCGGGCACGGTCAGCGTCGCCCCCGGGGTTTGCGATCGACTTGGGATGAACTTGGACCAGGCGCCTCGCAGGGTCGGCCGAGGACGGGGCCGGGATGAGGACGGGGCCGGGATACAGTGCGCGGGTCATGCTGCGACTGCGGGTTCTCGGTGCTCTCGACGCCGCCCTCGAATCGGGGGAACGCGTTGTCCGGCCCGACCTCGGCGGTCCCCGGCAACGCAGCGTGCTGGCCCTGTTACTCGTCGCGCGCGGGCAGGTGGTTTCGGTCGATCGGTTGGTCGAGGACCTGTGGAACGGAGAGGCGCCGCCCCGGGCCATCGGCGCGTTGCAGGCCTACGTCTCGCACCTGCGCCGTGCCCTGGAACCCGACCGGGCGCCGCGGGCGCCGGCCACGATCCTGGTCAGCGAGCCGCCCGGCTACGCGATCCGGGTGCCGCCCGACGCCGTCGACGCATGGCGATTCGAGGCGCTCGTGCGGCGGGCCGCCGAACCCGGTCAGCAGGGCCGGGCCAGGCACCTGCTGCAGGAGGCCCTTGACCTCTGGCGGGGACCGGCCTTCGCCGAGTTCGGGACCGATGCGTGGGCCGTCACCGAGGTGGGTCGCCTGGAGAGCCTGCGGATCGTGGCCCGGGAACGCTGGTGCGAGGCGGTGCTGCGCGACGGGGACGCCGCCGAGGCGGTGCTCGCCGCCGAGGTGCTGACCCGCGAGTTCCCGCTCCGCGAGGAGGGCTGGCGACTGCTGGCCATGGGCCTGTACGTCACCGGGCGGCAGGCCGATGCCCTGGCCGCGTTGCGCCGGGCCCGCGACATCCTGGCCGACGAGCTCGGTCTGGATCCGGGGGCCGCACTGCTCGAGGTCGAGGCCGACGTGCTCGCGCAGCGGCTGAGCCTGCCCACGTCGCCGCGCGCGGCCGATCCGGCCCCGGCCGTTGCCCTCGCGGCCCAGCCGGGCCGCGGGCCGGCGCCCGCCGCCCGGACGGACGCGTCGTCGACGACGGCGGCCGCGGAGAACACCGCCGACGGATCCTTCGTCGGTCGCGAGGCCGAGCTCAACGCCCTGCACGGCGCGGCCGGCGACGCCGGGACCGGCGCCGACCGCCGGGTGGTGCTCGTCGCCGGCGAGGCCGGCGCGGGAAAGTCTGCGCTGCTGGATCGGTTCGGCCAGGAGCTGCGGGCCGACCGGTGGCGCCTGGCGGTCGGCCGCTGCCCCGAATCGGACGGAGCCCCGCCCGCATGGGCGTGGGTCGAGGTGGTGCGGGCCCTGGCCGCGGACATCGACCCGGGCGCCTTCACCGGCGCGTTGACCCCCCTGCTGGACGAGACCGCCCACCCCGCACCGGAAGCCGACGCCTCGTTCGGCCGTTTCCTGCTCAGCCGCGCGCTGGTCGGCTACCTGGCCGCCGCGGCCCGGACCGGGCCACTGGCCATCGTGCTCGACGACCTGCATCGCGGGGATTCCGAGACCCTCGCGCTGCTGGACACGGTGGCCACCGAGGCGGCCGGGGTGCCGCTGCTGATCGTCGCCGCCTACCGGCCGGCCGAGGTCCGCGATGGCCTGCGGAACTCGCTGGCGGGGCTCGCCGCGCTGCCGCCGACCCGACTGGCGCTGCAGGGTCTGGACGCCGCCCAGGCCGCCCGGCTCATCCGGTCCGTGGCCGGCACCCAACCGGACCCGGCCACCCTGGCCGCCCTGGTCGAGCGCACCGCCGGCAACCCGTTCTACCTGGCCGAGAGCGCCCGGCTGCTCGGCAGCGAGGGCAGCCTGGTCGCCGTCTCGAAGGTGCCCGAGGGGGTGCGGGACGTGCTGCGTCGCCGATTCGCCCGGTTGCCCGAGGTGACCGTGTCCATCCTGCGGCTCGCCGCCGTGATCGGCCGGGACGTCGACATCGACGTCCTCGTCCACGCCGCCGAGGTCGACGAGGACACCGTGCTCGACGCCCTGGAGGCCGGTGTCCTGGCCGGTCTGCTGGTCGAACCCGCGCCCGGCCGCGTCCGATTCGCCCACGTCCTGGTGCGGGACACGCTGTTCGAGGATGCGCCGCGGCTGCGCCGGGGACGCTGGCACGGCCGGATCGCCGACGCCGTCCTGGCCGTGCATCCCGAGGACGCGGCCGCCCTGGCCCACCACTATCACCACGCCGGAACCGCGGCGACGGCCCGCCGGGCGGTGGACGCCGGCGTGCGCGCCGCGGACATGGCAGTCGGCCGGTACGCCCACGAGACCGCCGCCGAACTGTACGAACAGGCCCTGGCCGACCTTGATCGGGTCACCGACCCCGGCCCGGTGCCGGACGTCGGGACCGGCGGCGCCGATCCCCGGCTGGCCGAGCGCGTCGACCTGCTGGGCCGACTGGCCCGGTCGCAGCTCGCCGCCGGGGCCGGCGTCCGGGCGTTGGCCACGCGCAAGCAGGCGATCCGGGCCGCCGACGGCGCCGGCCGGCTCGATCTGCTGATCCGCAGCCTGACCGCGTGGGACCTGCCGACGCCGTGGATCAGCCGGCCGTACGGCGTCGTCGACGACGAAATGGTCGGGATGATCCAGCGCGCGCTGGCCAGCACCGGCCCGGCGCCGGACGACGCCACCAGGTGCCGGTTGCTCTGCGTCCTGGTCGGCGAACTGGACGAGGCGGACGTCGCATTGCCGCTGGCCGTGGCGGCCGAGGAGCTGGCCCGACGGACCGGGGATCCGGTGCTGCTGGGCCTGGCCCTGCACGCCGAGGTCGGCTTCACCTTTCCCGAACGGGATCTCGCCGGCCTGCGCCGGATCGCGCGGGAGCTCTGCGAGATCGGGCGGCAACCGGGCCTCGCGGTCTTCGCCCTGATCGGGCAGTACGCCGAGGTCCGCGCGGCGGGGGTGCACGCCGATCACGACCGGATGGCCCGCCACGTGGACCGCATCGACGAACTGGTGGCCCGGTACCGGTGGCGGCAGGCGATGGGTCTGTCGTCGATGCACCGCGGCGCCATCGCGCACATCGCCGGGCGGCTGGACGAGGCGGAGGCGCACTACGCCCGGGCCGCCGAGTCGATCCGGACCAGCGGGGCCCTGGACGCGACCGGCATCGCGACGCTGGCTTTCCTGACCCTGCGGATCACCCAGGGCCGCGCGGCCGAATTGGTCGACTCGCTGGCCGTCGTCGACACCCGGGCCTCCGATGTGATCGCCGACCTGTTCGCCATCCCCCTGCTGGCCGTCGGCCGGCGGGAGGAGGCGATCGAGATCCGGCGCGGGATCCGGCCGGTCCGGCGCGACTTCTTCCACGGCCTGCTGCTGGCCATGCGCGGGATCATCGTGGCCACCCTGGCCGATCCGGTCGAGGCCGCGGCGATCTACCCGGACCTGGTGGCCTACCGGGGGCAGGTCGGTGGCGGCGGCAGCGGGTCGTTCGCGGTCGGCCCGGTGGACACCGTGCTCGGTGATCTGGTCGCGCTGCTCGGGGACCGGGCGCGCGCCCGGGAGCACTATGCCGCGGCCGTGGACCTCGCCGCGACCTGCGGCAACCGGATCTGGGCCGAGCAGGCCGCCGTCCGACTGCGCGCGCTGGGCTGACCCGCCGGCCGCCCGGGCGCTGGCCGTCTGCAAGTGGGCGGCAAGTCCCGGCAGTCATTCTTTCCAACCATGAGCAGACTCCTCACCCGACTCGGATACAGCGCCGCCGTCCACCCCTGGCGGGTCATCGCCGGCTGGCTGGTCGCCCTGGCCCTGGCCGTCGGACTGGCGGCCGTCGTGGGGGATTCACCCCACGACGACTACACCGTGGCCGGCTCCCCGTCCCAGGCCGGCGCCGACTTCATCACCGAGCGGTTCGGCGACGCCTACGCGACCGACGCGCGGGTCGTCGTGCGCGATCCCGACGGATCGGTTGATCCGTCCATGCTGGATGCCCTGGCCACCCGATTGGCAGACCTCCCGCACGTGGTGGCGGTGGACCCACCGCGGCGCTCCGCCGACGGCGACACCGCGCTGCTCACCGTCCGCTACGACGTGCCCGTCACCGATTTCGCCGGATCCGAGGCGGTGGACGCCCTGTGGTCGGCGGCCGACCCCACCCGGCAGGCGGGCGTGCAGGTGGCGCTGGGCGGCCAGGTGCCGGAGAACTTCGCCCCGCCCAGCGGCACCGCCGAACTGGTCGGCGTGCTCGTCGCGCTGCTGATCCTGGTTTTCGCGTTCGGGTCGGTGGTGGCCGCCGGGCTGCCAATGGCGGTGGCCCTGGTCGGTCTGGGGGTGGGCTCATCGCTGGTCGGCCTGCTCGCCGCGGTCACCGAAGTCAGCACGGTCGCGCCGACGGTCGCCACGATGGTCGGCCTCGGGGTGGGCATCGACTACGCGCTGCTGCTGGTCACCCGATTCGTCGAGGGCCTGCGGTCCGGCCTGCCGGTGCCGGACGCCGCGGCGCGGGCCAACGGCACGGCCGGCGTCGCGGTGGTGTTCGCCGGCACGACCGTGCTCGTCTCCCTGTTCGGTCTGCGGCTGGCCGACCTACCGACCTATACGACGGTCGGCGTGGCCACGCTGCTCGTGGTGCTGTCGGTGATGCTGACCTCGATCACCCTGGTGCCGGCGCTCTGCGGGCTGGTCGGCCCTCGGGTGCTGGGCCGCCGCGGCGCTCGCGTCCCGTCAGCCCCGTCGGTCCTGTCCGTCCCGAACGGTCGACCGGCAGCCACCGCGCGGTGGGCGCGGCGAGTCGGTCGCCGACCCTGGCCCTGGGCACTGGGCGCGCTCGCGTTGCTACTGGTCCTGGCCGCGCCGGTGCTGGGCATGCGAACCTGGCCGCAGGACGCCGGCAGCCAGCCCGAATCGAACACGACCAGGGTCGCCTACGACCTGATCGCCGACGAGTACGGGCCCGGCGCCAACGGATCGTTCCTGCTGGCCGTCGACCTGGCCGGTCAACCGGGGGCCGAGCCGGCACTCGACGTGACCGCGCTGTCCGTCCGGCTGGCCGCCGAACCCGGCGTCGCGGCGGTCGCCCCACCGGTGCTGAACGGTACCGGTGACGCCGCCCTGATCGTCCTGCAACCCACGACCGGCCCGCAGGACCAGGCCACCACCGACCTGCTCGTCCGGCTGCGCGCCGAGCTGCCCGACTCGGTCCAGGTGACCGGCCTGACCGCGGTGTTCTCGGACATCTCGGACCGGCTGGCCGACCGGCTGTGGGTGGTGATCGCGTTCGTCGTCGGGGTGTCACTGCTGCTGCTGACCGCCGCGTTCCGGTCGGTGGTGGTCTCGGTCAAGGCGGCCGCGATGAACCTGCTGTCGGTCGCCGCGGCCTACGGCGTCATGGTCGCCGTCTTCCAATGGGGTTGGGGCGCCGAACTGCTCGGCCTGCCGCACGCCGTGCCGATCTCCAGCTGGGTGCCGATCCTGATGTTCACCATCCTGTTCGGGCTGTCCATGGACTATCAGGTGTTCCTGCTGTCCCGGGTCCGGGAGGACTACCTGGCCACCGACGACCCGCGGGGCAGCGTGATCCGCGGGCTGGCCGGCACCGGCCGGGTGATCACCTGCGCGGCCGCGATCATGATCGCGGTGTTCGTCGGGTTCGGACTGGACGCCGACCCGGTCGTCAAGATGATGGGGGTCGGGATGGCGGTCGCCGTGCTGATCGACGCCACGGTGGTCCGGATGGTGCTGGTGCCGGCGACGATGTCGATTCTCGGCCGGGCGAACTGGTGGCTGCCCCGGTGGCTGGACCGGGTGCTGCCGCACCTGGACACCGAGGGTTCAGCGGCGACCCGTCCCGCCCCGAACCTCCCGTCGGACGCGCAACCGGCGCCGGCCGGCGCGGCCTGACCTGCCGGCGCGGACCCGGGACCCGCCCCGGCGGGCCGCCCGGGTCCGCGTCTGCCGGCGCAGCTCCGTCAGCTCCTCAAGGGTCGACTGCAGCTGGTCGGTCAGCTCGTCGATCGCGTCGGCGCACTCCTGCAGCAGCCCGTCCGTGGCGTCCCGGTCGTAGCCGCGAGCGAACGCCCGCGCGGGCGCCACCTGGACGGTGCGCAGCCACCGGCCGTCGATCGGCTCGGCGGGCTGGGCACTCGCCGGCCGCGGGTCGGTCATCAGCATCTTTCTCGTCCCCCTCGTTCAGGCCTTGCCGAACTCCTCGAAGGCGATTCGATCCTCCGAGACCCCCTGCGAAACAAGCGCTTTCACGGTTCCCTCGACCATCTCGGGGGACCCGCAGACGCAGACGTCGTGGCCGGTCCAGTCCGCCTCCGCGGCCGCCAGCTCACCGATCCGGCCGTGCGGTCTGGCCCAACGATCGTCATCTGATGCCGCGGTGCGCACCGTGAGCCACGCGTGGTGCTCGGCCGCGGCGGCGTCCAGCCACTGCTGGTCGTACGCCTCGCGGCCGGTGCGGAAGCCGTGGAACAGATGGGTCGGCCAGCCGCCGCCGACGGCCAGCTGCTCGACCATCGCCTTCATCGGGGCCAGACCGGTCCCGCCGGCAATCATCAGCAGCGGTCGGTACCCGGCGGGATCCAGCGACAGCCGCCCGTACGGCGAACCGAGCCGCACCGGCTCCCCCGGTCGGGCGGTCCGGACCAGCGCCGTGGACAGCGTGCCACCGTCGATCGCCCGCACGTGCAGGTCGAACTCGTGCCCGCCGGGGCGGCTCGCCGGGGTGAACGGCCGCCAGATCCGCGGCCGCAACGCCGTGGCCTGCAGCGCGATCGACTGCCCCGCCCGGTACGGCACGACCTCGTCGGTCCGCACCCGCAGCACCGCCAGGTCGAAGCTGCGCCGGTCGACGTCGACGATCTCGCCGTCGTACCACGCCGGCTCCCGGGTGGCCGCGTCGTCGGCGGCCCCGATCATCGCGCCGGCCACCAAGTGGTAGGCGGCGGTCCAGTTCGCGGCCAGCGCGTCGGTCCAGGCCGGGCCGGAAAAATGCGCCATCGTGGCCAGCAGCGCCTCATGGACCGCCGGGAAGTGTTCGGTCAACGCCCCGAACTTGCGGTGATCCCGGCCCAGGTCGGCCAGGTACGGCTCGAGTTCACCCAGCCGGTCGACGTGGGTGACGATCCGGACCAGCGCGCCGAACAGCCGGTCCCGTTGCTCGGTCATCGACAGCGGGAACATCGACCTGATCTCGGGGTGAGTCAGGAACAGGTGGCTGTAGAAGTACATGGCGACGTCGTCACCGTGGCCGGCGACGGACGCGAAGTTGGACTTCAGAGCGGCCGGATCGACGGTGGCCCGCGGTATAGAGTTCGTCACGCTCCGCCTTCCCAATCCACGGTTTCATGGGCCAACTGAGTCAACACCTACGCGGATACCCGGGCAAATGCAACTGCATGTAATCAGAAACTGAACCTGTCAGCAGTTCGAGGGCGATTTATCCGCCATACGGGTGACGATCGACACCAAGGCTTCCCCGCTGACGACCGAGCGCGGACGCCCAGGACGGCCCCACCGCAACCCCGGCCGCCGGGCATGGTTCGTCACCGACGAAGACGGGACCTTCGACTGGTCCGTGCCGGATCGCTTGCGCCTACCGTGCTGGATGACCCGGAACTGCCCAAGTCACCGACGTGCGCGGGTGCCGGACCGAAGAGGTGAGTCGGCATGGCGACCAGCATCGATCGGACCGTTGGACGAGGTCCGCCCGGTTTCCGGAACCCGCTGGTCGTCGGCGCGCCCGGAGGCGCCAACGCATACCGCGGTGCCATCGCACACCGTGGTGAATCGCGGGAAAGCTCACATCGAGCGAACAGCTAACCGTGGTTAACTGGCCGCCGGGTGTCGTTCACTCGGCTCGGGCGATGCGGTACCGCCATCGATCGGTCAGCGTCGTACCCGAGTCCCATCCCACGACCGGGCGGTCACGAGCGGCCCGATCGATCCCTTTGCTCGACCGACCGGTCGAGTCTTCGCACCGCATCGGGGCGACGGCAGCTCCGGCGTTGAACCGACCCAGCCGAGGGCACAACGACGTGATCCCACCTCCCGACCATCGACCGACGCTCGGCCGACGATGACCGGCACCCTGTTCCTGGTGGTGACGGTGATCGTCACCGCGTTGTTCTTCGACTTCACCAACGGATTCCACGACAGCGCCAACGCGATGGCGACGTCGGTCGCCACCGGCGCGCTGGCCCCGCGGGTGGCGGTCTCGATCGCCGCGGTGCTGAACGTGACCGGCGCCTTCCTGTCCACCGAGGTGGCCAGGACGATCTCGGCCGGCATGGTGAACGACGCCTTGGTCTCGCCGACGATGATCTTCGCCGGCCTGGTCGCGGCGATCCTGTGGAACCTGCTGACCTGGCTGTTCGGGCTGCCCTCGTCGTCGTCCCACGCGCTGTTCGGCGGGCTGATCGGCGCCGTGCTGGTGGGCGCGGGGTTGGCCGGGGTCAACTTCTCGGTGATCGTGTCCAAGATCCTGCTGCCGGCGATCGCCGCGCCCGTCATCGCCGGCATCGCGGCCGCGCTCGGGACCCGGCTGGTGTACAGCCTGCTGCGCCGCGCGGACGAGAACCCGGCCGCACGGTGGTTCCGGCGCGCGCAGACCGTGTCGGGATCGATGATCGCGCTGGCCCACGGCACCTCCGACGGGCAGAAGACGATGGGCGTCATCACCCTGGTGCTGATCACCGGCGGGTACCAGACCTCGGGCACCGGACCGGAGGTCTGGGTGATCGTCGCCGCGGGCCTGGCCATCGGGCTGGGCACCTATTCCGGTGGCTGGCGGATCATGCGGACGATGGGCAAGGGCCTGGTCGACCTGCACCCGCTGCAGGGATTCGCCGCCGAGACCACCTCGGCGTCGGCGATTCTCGCGTCCGCGCACATGGGCTTCGGCCTGTCCACGACGCAGGTGTGCGCCGGTTCGGTGATGGGCAGCGGGGCCGGGCGCCGGCCGGCGCACGTCCGCTGGCGGATCGCCGGCCGGATGGGGTTGGGGTGGCTGCTGACCTTGCCGTCGGCGGCGGCGTTCGGCGCGGGGGCCGCCGCCATCGCGCTGACCGGCACGCTGGGCGTCGTCGTGGTGCTGGTCGCGCTGGTCGCCGGGAGCCTGGGCATCCTGGCGTTGTCCCGTCGCAGCGCGGTCAACCGGCACAACGTCACCGACGACGCCACCGTCACCGTGCGGCTGCGCCGGACCCCATCGGTGCGCAGCCGGCAGTCCGACGATCCGCCGGTGGTCGATCGGATCGCCTGACTGTCAGCGACCCGCGACCTTGGGGTTCGCCGCGGTGTGTTTGGCGAAGAACCGCCACATCTGGGTGCTCGCCCGGGGTCCACGGGCGTCGCTGTAGGTCCCCTTGACCGAGCCGCCGGACCAGGCGTGGCCCAGCCCCTCGACGACCCACAGCTCGAGCACCGCTTGGCGCCCGGCGGACCAACGGGTGACCCGGTGCGGTCTCGGTCCCTTCCCGGACGCGGCCCGGTGCGGGTCCTTCCGGGTCTGCCGGCCCTTCCCGACGGCCCGGAGTTCACCGGCGGCGGTCCGGGCGGCCAGCCATTGTCCGACGATCCGTTCCGCGTTGGCCGACCGCACGGTCGAGTCGACCGTTCCCTGGAAAACGATCATCGGCGGCATCGGCGTCGACGGGGTCGGCGCATGGCCGGCGCCCTGCATGGCGGCCAGCGCGTCGGCCGGGCCGGTCGCGCTGCGGAACGGCGGCGCCGAGTGCACGCCGACCGCGGCGAACAGCTCCGGGTAGGTGGCCGCCAGCACGAGCGCCATGCCACCACCGGCGGAGATCCCGGCGGCGTAGATCCGACTGGTGTCGATCCGCCAGCGGGTGGTCTCCTGCACCACCCGGCGGACGATCCCGGCCAGGATCGCCGGTTCGCCGACCGCCCGCTGCTGGTGGCCGGGGCGGAACCAGTTCCAGCAGCGCTGCGCATGATGTGCGGCCGCCTGGTCCGGGTAGACCACGATGAACTTGTGGGTGTCGGCCAGGTCGTTGAACCGGGTACCGGCGGCGAAGTCCAGGCCGGTCTGGGTGCAGCCGTGCAGGGCCAGCAACAGGGGTGCGCGGGTGGTGCGGCGCAGGCCCTTGGGGATGTAGACGCGGTAGGCGAGGGTGCCGGCGATGCCGGTATAGCGGTACTGATGCCACTTGCCCTGACCCAGCGACGCCAAGTCCGGCTGGTTCCGGGCGCCACCTGGCGGTTGCCAGAGCTCCGGGAGCGCACTGGCCGACGATCGGGTGGGGCCGGCGGGGCTCTTGCGTCGGCGGACGGCGCCCGGCCTGCTCGCCTTGGTGGTGCTGCGGGCGGCCTTGGCCACCGACCGCTGCGCCTTCGTCGCCGACCTTGGTCCGGCCTTCCTGGCCGAACCCCGGCCCGGCATCATCGCCCTGACCAGTGCCGCGGGCAGGTTGGATCTCGCTCGGCGCGCCACACATCTCCCCGGCTGGTCGGACCATGTCGAGCCAACCCTAGGTGGGCCGGCCGTGACGCGCGCCCGGCATCCGCCCAGCGGATCCTCGCGCCGGGAACTCCTTGCACGACCGGCCCCTTGAACGACCGGCCCGGCTACGCACCATCCGGGCGCTCGGCACGCCCCGTTGTTCCGCAACATCCCCCAGGCGCCACACCACCATGCCTCTCCGACCCGCCGCGGACCAGCCGCGGACCATCCCGGCGCTCGGCACGCCCCACAGTTCCGCAACCCCACCCCAGGCGCGGCCCGACGACGCCCACCCGAACCAGCCGCGGACCATCCGGGCGCTCGGCACGCCCCACAGTTCCGCAACCCCACCCCGGCGCCGCACCACCATGCCTCTCCGACCCGCCCGCGGAACATATGGTCGCGTCGGGCGCCTGCGCTCAGGCGGGCGACATGCCGCGCGGGACCCGGGTTCCACCGGAAAGAAAGTGCGACCAGCCGCACCTTTCTTCCGTCCTGACCTCAGCTCAGAGGCGCCGCGGCCGGCCGAACCACCGGCAACGCGGGCACGGCTCAGCGTCAGAGCGCGGCGACCAGAGCTCGACGCAACTCCTCCGGCGTCAGATCGATCGGGTTGCCCTTGGTGCTGCTGGAACTGGCCGTCTTGGCCACCACGTCCGCCACCATCGCCGGGTCGAGGCCCGCGGCGCTCAGCCCGGTGATGCCGAGCAGCCGCACGGTCTCGGCAATCCACTCGACGCCGTCCTCGACGGTGGCGTCGGGTCGGCCGGTGAGCAGCACGGCCGCCCGACGAAAGGCGGCCAGCGCCGGGTTGTCCCGGTCCCGCTCCCGCAGGGCCCGCACGTTGGCCTCGGTGACCGGAGCGAGCAGTGCCGCGCAGATGGCGCCGTGCGACACCGGCACCAGCCCGCCGATCACCCCTGCGAACCCGTGCACCGCGCCCAGCTTGGCGTTGGCCAGCGACATCCCGCCGAGCAGGCTGCACAGGGCCATCTCGGTGCGCGCCGCCACGTCGGACCCGTCGGCGTAAGCGGCCCGGAGGCCGGCCGCCGCATGCAACAGCCCGTCCGCGGCCAGCGCGTCCGTGATCGGGTTCGCGTTGCGGGAGACCAGCGGTTCCAGGCACTGGGTCAGCGCGTCCAGGCCACTGGCTGCGGTGACGGCGGGCGGGCAGTCCACGGTGAGCAGCGGGTCGACGAGGGCCAGGAACGGCAGCATCGAGCGGGCGCGGACGCTGGCCTTGCGGCCGTGCTCGGGCGAGGCGAGCACCGCGTTCATGGTCACCTCGGCGCCGGTGCCGGCCGTGGTCGGCAGGGCCGCGAACGGCACCGAGGGGCGGCCGATCGGCCGACCGCTGCCGATGACCTCCAGGTAGTCGATGGGGTCGCCGCCGTTGCCGAGCAGCATGGCCACCGCCTTGCCCAGGTCGATGACGCTGCCGCCACCGATCGAGAGAACCGCCTGCGCCCCGTGCGCCCGGGCCGCGGCCACCGCGGCCCGGGCCACCTCCACGGTCGGCTCGCCGTTGACCGACACGATGGCCACCTCCATCGGCAGCGCCTCGATCAGCTCCCGGTGCCGGTCGGGCTTCGAGCCGGTGAGCACCACGGCCCGATCCCCCCACCCGTCCACCATGGCCGGTAGTTCGCGGGCGCGGCCGGGGCCGAAGACGACCCGGGA
>Ga0164241_10001505_pt1 | contig 28379 bp, 23 predicted proteins | sample OricomyardsoilBY_FD_108780 | JGI IMG/M metagenome (GOLD analysis project Ga0164241, IMG submission 108780) | Backyard soil microbial communities from Emeryville, California, USA - Original compost - Back yard soil (BY) | ecosystem: Environmental > Terrestrial > Soil > Unclassified | place: USA... | reverse complement strand
GCGATTGCACTCGCCTTCGCCGCAACGCCGAAGCGGCGGCGCATCATCGAGCCAAGAGGCGAAGCAACCAACGGAGGCGAGTAGCGATGGCTAAGGAACGCACAGGCACGCTGCGCTGGTCGCCAACCAAGAAAACGTGGCTCGCCCGCATCCCGGTTTTCGTCGAGAGCGACGGGGTGCGCATGCGAAAGAAAATGCTCGTCGACCTCGGCACCGACGATGAGGCGATGGCTCGCGAGAAGCTCAAGCGCGAGGTGGGCAAATCGCTCGCGGGCGAGCACCTCACGCGCGAAGGCGCGCGCGCAGCCGTTACGGTTGCAGACTACGCTGAGCGTTGGCTGAAGCTTCGCGAAGAGCTGAAGATCGCGGCCGCGAGCTACGAGCGGCGTTACTTAGAGCGCGTATGGCTACCGGCGATCGGTGCCACCGCGCTCGACAAGGTCGGGACGGCGCGGATCCGCGAGGTGCTGAACGATGCCGCGCGCGGCAAGATCAAGCCGTGGGCTCGCAAGCACGGCAAGACGGCCGCGCGCTACGGCCACCAGAGCCTCAAGCACATGCACGGAACCCTCGTTCGCCTGATGCGAGCAGCCTGGAAGGACGAGCTGATCGCCGACAACAAGGCCGCGCGCGTTGACGTTCCACAGCTGGAAGAGGTCACGAAGGCGCGCGCGATCTTGAGCGACGTCGAGATCGCGCAACTCGTGTCACACGCCGACGTCGACGCCGAGATCAAGGTGCTGGTTCTGATCTCGCGAACGGTCGGCGGGCTTCGCGGCGGCGACCTGAACGCTATGAGCTGGACGGCGTTCAGCCCGGGCTTCACGACGTGCACGTTCGTCCGCCGAAAGACCCGCAAGAAGCGCCCGCTTCCCGAGACGCACGCGGTGCCCGAAGTCGTGCGAGCTTTTCTGAAAGCTTGGTGGGAGCGCTGGCAGTGCCCTACCTCGGGCCCCGTGTTCCCTTCCCGGCGCGGCGAGCGCGCCGGCCTCGCGAAGCAAGGATCGAACAGCTACGCCGACCGGCTACGGCGCGAGCTGCTGCGCGCGGGCGTCAACCGTCACGAGCTTCACCACGACACCGAAACGACCCGCAAGGTCGACTTCCACAGCACGCGCCGCGCCTTCTGTACCGCCAGCGTGAAGAGCGGCGCGAGCGACCGCGAGACCATGAAGCTCGGCGGCTGGTCGAGCCCTGCCCTGATCACTCGCTACGATGAAAAGCTCGACGTGCGAGAGCTACCGGCCGAGGCGGCTTTGCCCGCGCTCGACGCCGATTGGACCAAAACCTTGGCCAAACGATCCAAGGTGAGCCGGTCTAAGATTCACGATCCGGCATCTTTTTCGGAGCGGGACACGGGGCTCGAACCCGTGACCTCAAGCTTGGGAAGCTTGCGCTCTACCAACTGAGCTAGTCCCGCACGGACTTGGGCGGGAGCCTAGTGCGTGACCTCGAAGGTTTCAAGGGCCTTGACCCGGCGCCGGCTCGTGGATAGTGCTTGCACCGGTCATGAAGATTGCCCGAGTCGAATCGCGATGTGAATGTCAGGTGCAGCTCGTCGCCGAGCTGAACGAGGCGCATTCGGTGGTGCGCGGCTTCATGGACGATCGGGCGCGCGGCCGCGAGGTTCAGGCCCCCGCCAACGTCACGAAGAACATCGGCGCCAAGCAGGTCGACATCGGCTGGAGCTGTCCGAACTGCACGCGCAACACCCTGCGCACGTTCAACGTCGAGACGCTGAGCTACCGCTGAGCTTCACGCCGCCTTGCGGCTGTCGGGCGGCAACGCGCCACCGGCGCTGAGGTGCGCGATCAGGTCGCGCATCACCTGGACGCGCCGTTGGTCGCGGCTCCGTTCACGCAGCCAGAGCGCGTGAGCCAGGGCGCGAAAGCCTTCGTCGCGGCGACGGGCGCGCAGACACGACAGGCCGTAGTGGACCCACAGACCGGCATCGGACTCGGCGGCGAAGCAAGCTTCACGCAAGATCAGCATGGCGCGACGCTCGTCACCGCGCTCTGACTGGCGACGAGCACGCTCGACGGCAGTCACTGCCGGACGGCGAGGCTCTTTGACGAGGTAGGTCATGATGACGCCTCTCAAGCGAGACTCGTGCCAAGCCCGCCGACGACGTCACCGTGGACCCGGCGTTGTCTCAGCCCGAGTCAAAGACCCAACCATTTCATGGTGGGACCGGGTACCACCATGTGGTTTTTACCGAGAACTACCCGGGTCGAGCGTCACCCACTGGGTGATCGCCGAGTCACGGAGCTGATCCAGCGCTTCAGTGTGACGGGGCATTACAGCGACGCCCGGTACAGCTCGAGCAGCTGCGTTTCGCTACATAGACGGGGGTTGCTGCGGTGGCAGGCATCTTCGAGAGCTTTTCTGGACAGGGCCGGTAGATGCTCTTCGCGGATGCCGGCGCCGGCCAGGCCTCCGTGGATGCCGACGCGGGCGCGGAGCCCCTCGACCGCCTTGACGGCGTCGTTTGGATCGCCGAGCAGCGCGCCCACGCGCCGGACCCGTTCGGGCACGGCGCTGGTGTTGAACGCGATCACGGCCGGGAGGCAGAGCGCGTTGGCGAGCCCGTGATGCAGGCCGTGCTCGCTCGACAACGGATGGGCCAGCGAATGGCACGCGCCCAGACCTTTTTGGAAGGCGATCGCGCCCATCATGGCCGCTTTCATCATCCCGCCGCGCGCTTCGAGATCGGTCGGCTCGGCGACGGCGCGCTCGAGGTGTCGAGCCACCAGCTCGATGCCGCCGAGCGCGATCGCGTCGGCGAGCGGATGATCGCCGGTCGACAAGTACGCTTCGATGCAGTGCGTGAGCGCGTCGAAGCCGGTGGCCGCCGTCACCCCTTTCGGCATCGAAACGGTGAGCTCGGGGTCTAAAATCGCGACCTTCGCCAGCAGGCGCGGCGAAAAAATCACGGTCTTTCGGCCGGTCGAGCGCACCGTCAGCACCCCCGAGCGCCCCACCTCGCTACCAGTGCCGGCCGTCGTCGGCACCGTGATCACGGGCGGCACGTCGGCGGGCACGTGCACGCCGCCGTCGATCGCGTCGTCGAGCTGCTCGAACGGCAGGTCGCACACGGCGCGCAGCGCGATCAGCTTCGCGGCGTCCATCGGTGAGCCGCCGCCGACCGCCACCACGGCTTGAGCCTGGGCCGCCGCGTACTCGCGCGCCCCGTCGTCGATGTTGGCTTCGGTGGGATTGCCGTCGACGCGGGTGAAGACCCGAGACGTGAGGCCCGCCTTGGCCAGCGCGGTGAGCGGCGCCCGCAGCAAGCCGTTTTTCTCGACGCCCGCGTCGGCGACGACCAGCACGCGCGAGACGCCGAGCGCGGCCGCCTCCGCGCCGAGCTTTTCGATCTCGCCGGCGCCGAAGATGATTTTAGTCGGAAAGCTCCAGATGCTCATATGACCTCGAAGTAGCGGGACAGCTCCCAATCAGTAACGGCCTTGTCGTATTGCTGAACTTCCCATTGGCGGGTACGCACGTAGTGATCGACGAATGCTTCGCCGAGCAGCGCGCGCGCGGCCTTGCTGCCGGCAAGCGACTCGGTCGCTTCGCGGAGGGTGCGCGGCAGCCGGCCCGCGCCGTCGCTGCCGGCGTCGCCGCGGGTCTCGGGCGGCAACGCCAGCGCCTTTTCGACGCCCCACAGCCCTGCCGCGAGCGTCGCCGCGAGCGCGATGTAGGGGTTCATGTCGGCCGCCGGTTGCCGATGCTCGATGCGAAGCGCGCTGCCTTGGCCGATGCCGATCACACGACACGGACAGGTGCGGTTCTCGACACCCCACGACGCGACCAGCGGCGCCCAGACGCCAGGCACGTAGCGTTTGTAGCTGTTGATGGTCGGTGAAACCAGCGCCGTCATCTCGGCCATCAACGCCAGCTGACCGGCGAGGTAGGACCGCATCAGCTTGGACATGCCGCCCGTCTTCGGATCGACGAACGCGTTTTCGTCGTCGCGCCACAAGCTCTGGTGAAGGTGGCCGCTCGAGCCCGGCAGCGCCGCGTTCCATTTGGCCATGAACGTCACGGACGCGCCGTGACGATGGGCGATTTGCTTGAGCGCCACCTTGAACAGCGCGGCGCGGTCCGCCGTCTTCAGCGCGTCATCGTAGCGGATCGCGGCTTCGTACACGCCGGGTCCCGTCTCGGTGTGCAAGCCTTCGAGCTCGATGTCGAAGTCGCGCATGCCTTGCAGGATGTCGCGCATGAGCTCCGAGTCTTGACCCGAGCGAACCCAGCTGTAACCGAACATACCCGGGTCGAGCGGCGTGAGGCGCTTGAACGCCTTTTCTTGCAGCGTATCGCGGGTTTCTTTGAACAGATAAAACTCGTATTCGGCGCCGACCATCGGCCGGTAGCCGAGCTTTTCGGCGCGCTCCAGCACGCGCTTGAGCAGCGAGCGCGGGCAAGCCGGATGCGCTGCGCCTTCGGCGTCGCGGAAATCTGCCAACATCGCCACCGCGCCGGGCTCCCACGGGATGTTGCGCAGCGTGGCGGGATCGAGCATCGACTGCACGTCGGGGTAGCCGGTGTGCCAGCCGGTGACCTTGGCGTTGTCGTACAGCACGTCGGCCACGTCCCAACCGAAGATGACGTCGCAGAAGCCGAACCCTTTGGCGAGCGCTGACTCGAGCTTGTCGAGCGACACGTACTTGCCGCGCAGCACGCCATCGACATCGAAGCCGCCGATTTTGACGCGATCGACGCCTCGACCACGCAGGTCTTGCACGAGCTCCGCCGCCGCGCGCTTGGCGTCGCCGTCGCCATCGTCTCTCGGAACGGTCTTGCTGACGACACGGCCACGCTTGCGCTGCGCCATGACGTCTGTTTCTACCACGCCCGCTCGAACGACGCGCTCAGTCTCGCTTCAACCGATACAGACAAAGCGCGGTTCCAATCAGCATGACCAGGCCCGCGAGCACGCTCGTGCGCAGGCCGCCGAACGTGAAGACTTCGCCGGAGACGCCCGAATACAACTGATCCAAGATCGTGACCAAAATGGCGCTGACGAGCAGCACACCGCCCGGCAGCAGTCGTTCGACGAGCGTCGCCTGCGGATCCGCAGCGAGCCTGAGCCGCGTCGCGAGCGACGGCGCGGGGGCCGGCGGCGCCGGTCGGCTCGACCCGGTCCGGCTGACGGGCGGAACGGATTGCGATGCTATCGGCGATACGGGAGCCAGCGGCAACGCCGCGACTGGCGGCAGCGCGGCGGAGGCCGGATGCGAAGAACGACGTGCCGGCTCCGACGATGTCGGACGCACGGCTTGCAGGCCACCGGAGCTCACGCGCCGATGCAGCGGGTCATTGCGCGGCAGATCGAGGTCGAGCGGCGTCGACAGCTCGAGCTCGCTCGCCGCGTCGTCGAGGTCGAGCGGCGGGGCGACAGCGTGAAACTTGCCGCTGATGGTGCGGGGCGGAGGGCGCGACACCGGGGCGACATCGAGGTCCGGCACCTCGAACGAGCCGCTCACGGCGGGCGGAAACGCGGCCGGCGCGGGCGAAAGCGAGCGCAGCTCGGCAGCGGCGCTGCTCGCGAGCGGCACCCCCTGCACGGCCGGCCGCGGGCGCTGCTGGCTCGCGGCTGACAGCGGCCCCGGGCTAGGCCGGCGCGCAGCTTCGAAGCGCTCGACGCGCGGACCACCGCCGGCCTCGGCGCGCTGGTCGCGCGGCAAGCGCAGTTCGGGAAGCTCGCCGGAGGTGATCCGCGCCGCCGCCAGCAGCTCGTTCCAGAACTCGCCAGCGTCGGCGTAGCGGTGACGTGGATCGAGCGCGAGGGCTTTGGCGAGCACGCGCTCGACCTCGCCAGACACGGCCACCCCTTCGCTGCCGGGCGTGGGACGGCGATGCGGATCCAGGACCGTGCCCATGATGGCGGCGGGATCGCCGTCGATGACGGGGTGACCGACGAGCCCTTCGGTGAGCGTGAGCGCCAGGCCCCAGACGTCCGTCCACGGACCGGTTTGACCGTAACGCTTCGGCGCCCATTGCTCGGGAGAGCCGTAAGCAGGGGTGAAGGTGGCGATGCCGCCCGCGTCCAGGCTAGCGCGTCCCGCGACCTGACTTACCATGCTCTTGGCTTTGCCGATCCCGAAGTCCAAGATCTTGACGAGCTCTTCGCCCGCGATGCTCGCGACGAAGATGTTCTCTGGCTTCAGGTCGCGGTGAACGATCGACACCGGGCCTTCGGGACCGTGGAAGTTGTGAGCGCGCTCCAGAGCGCGGGCGACCGGCGTCAGCAAACGAATCAGCTTCTTGAGGGCGAACGGCGGCTGGCCGTCGGCCTGGCGCGTGCGGATCAGGGCGTCGAGCGTGTGGCCGTCGAGCCATTCGAGCACGATGTAGGGCACGAAGCGCCCATCAGGCTCTGGCAAGGTGAAGGCGTCGACGTGCAGCGGACGCACCACGCTGGGAATGCTGGCGGAAAGCCGGAACAACAGCTCGGCTTCGGCGCGGAACGAGTCCAGGAAGTGCTGGCGCGCCTCGGGCAGTAGCCCGGGCGGTAAGCGCAAACACTTGAGCGCGACTGGCGCCCGAAAGCCGCCGTGATGAGCGCGGTAAACGGTGCCGAAGCCGCCCTCGGCGACGACCGACTCCACGCGGTACGCCGAAGCGATCACGGAGCCGACGATGCCGAACGCGTCTTGTGCCATGGTAGCCGCCTAGCTCGCCGGCGCCTTGGCCACGCCCAGCTGGCGCCTGAGCTTGCCATAGCGCTCGCTGGCTGAGAACCAGAGCAGATCCTTGCCGAGCTCGCCGAGGACGCCCTCTTCGCGCTCGAGCAGGGCCAGCGCCGTGCCCAGATCGCCACACAAAACCAGGCCGGCACGAGCCGCTGTCTTCTCCGTGGCCGCGCTCCAGCGCTGCAAGTTGGTGCGCCCGCCCTCCTCGACGAAGCGCAAGAAGCAGCCGCGCAGCGCGTCGACCTGCTGCGGCTCCAACATCGGCACGATGGCGTGGGCGATCGGCGCGACTCGGCGCTTCATGTCTTCCGCGATCGGCAGGCCCGGATTGCCAATCGTGAGCGCCGCCAGGAACAGGTCTTCGAGATCCGGCACAGCGCTGAACAGCGTCTTCAAGTACATCTCTTGCCGGTACCAAGTGAGGTGCCGACCGACCAAGAAGGCCTGCTCGAGCTGGGTGCGGCCGGAGAGCACGCGCTTACCGATCACGCTGGAGGGCGGGACGCCCGGCAGGTGCTCGAAGCCCACGTCGCGCGTCTTGTCGAGATAGAGCGCCGGGCAAGCGAGCCCCAGGATCGCCGCCGCCCACGGCACCGCACGCACCGCCGTGACCGTCGCCTTACCAGGGTCCTGCCGGGCTTCGGGAGCGGGTACGCGCAGCTTACGGTCTCGGCGCAGCGAGGTGACGCGCCCCACCAGCACTGCCGGCGCGATCAGGCTGAAGATCTGGCCCGTCAGCAGCTCTTGCTCGGGATGGAACAAGAAGTCGTGCCAGGCCGCTTGCGACAAGCTACCGCGCGGGGCGATCAGGGTCTGGGCGCGCCCGCGCTCGAACGCCGCCGTTTCTTCCGCGTTCGCCGCGCCCAGCGCGGTGAGCGCTTCGGAGGCGCGGAACGCGGCGTCCGCGTCGCCGCGCGCGGTCTGAATGCGAAACAGCTGCCGGTAACCTTCGGGCGCGACCGGGTTGCGACGCAGACGCCGCCACACCTCGTCCGGATCCTCGCTCGCGTCTTCGACGGCGCTCTCGAGGTCGGTGAGATCGACCTCGACGTTGACGGCGGCTTGCGCCCGGCGGAGCTCGGCTTCGAGCTCCTTGACGCGGGCCTCGAGCTGCTCGACGCGCTTGAGCAGCAGGGCTCGCCCCGCGTCGCCCTCGGCCTCGACGCGCAGCGGCGCGAGCGACGCCGCCGGCTCTTCGTAGTGCTCGACGATCTGGACGCGGTGCCGCGACTGGTAAGCGGCGACCATCGCTTGCTCGAGCTTGAACAGTCGCGAGCGATCCAGGCCCAAGTTGTCGGCCGCCTTCTCGAGGCGTGAGCGCTCTTCGGCCGTGATCACGCCGTCCGCCAGCGCCTCCGCGAAAAGCTCCTCGTATTGAAGCTCGAGGGGGCCGAGCCCCAAGCTGCCCGAGATCTCCCCCGCCACGAAGCCATGGGCGTGCTCGAAGCCACCGACGTCCGCTCTGTCCTCGCTCATGCTGACTCGACCTCCTCGAAAGCTCTGAACGTCCAATCTCTCCCTCCCCGCGGCGCGCAGCAACCCGAACCGCAAATCGCGGCGCGTCCCCCGGCCAGGACTTTCGGCCGAAATCCGCGCGTCGTGCGGGCCGGAGAATGAAATTGATTTTCATTCTCATCTAGCCCTGCTACCCGGTGCACGAGGAGACGATAATGATATCCATTTTCAGATACCGGCGCTCTGTAACATTTGCTTTTCCGGCGCTCTGCGCGCTGGCACTTTCCGTCGCGGCCTGCGGTGATGACTATGAAGACGGCATGGGCCATCCGCACGCGGGCTCGAGCAGCGATTCGGCGGGGAGCGGGGGCAAGAGCGCAACGGGCGGCAAGGGCGGAGCGGCCGGGACCGGTAACGCCCAGGGCGACGCTGGTGAGCGGTCGGAGGAGCTGGGCGGCCAGGGCGGAACGTCGGGCATTGGCGGAACGTCGGGCATTGGCGGCGAGCCCGAGCCGGGCGCGGGCGCGGGCGGTGAAGGCCCGAGCCCGATCGTCTACCACCCGGCCAAGCTCAACGGCCCCGACGGCACCCTCGTGCCGCAGGTGAACGATCTGCGCGGCGTCACGTATTCGGCGGCGAGCGGCAAGATTTGGGCCGTGGGTCACGTCGGCGTGAGCACTGCCTACCCGACCGGCGTCGACCGACAGATCGCGATCGTGCGCTTCCTCGGCGACGGCACGCTCGACACGGCGTTCGACGGCGACGGCGTCAAGACCATCAACCTGCGCACGCGCGTGGGCGTCGACGATCAGATCACCAACGACGGCGACGAATACTGCATGGGCGTGGTGGAGCTGCCGAGCGGCGACCTGCTCATTCAAGCCAACGTGCGTGACGCGACCGGTAAGGGGCGCGACGTCGTGCTGCTCAAGATGAGCCCGCAGGGCTCTCTCCTCACCTTCAGCGCGGGCCCGAACAACACCGGCAACGCCGCCACCGTGCGCAAGGTCGACTTCGGTTGGACCGACGCCCAGAGCGAGGCATACCCGGGCGCCCCGGGGGCGCAGCCGAGCGACGAATCGTGGGGTATCGCGCTCAATCCGGACAGCAGCAAGGTGGTGGTGTTCGGCTACGGTCCCGCCCCCAGCGGCGCGCTCACGACCGACGCCGAGCCGGTCCAGCGCACCGACAACGACCGCTACGTCGTCCAACTGAACGTCGCGACCGGCCTACCGGACACCGCCTTCAACGCGGGCAAGCCGTACTCGTTCAACTCGGGTGGCGTGCAAAGCGACGGCGGGCGTCGAGGTAAGGTCGAGGCCGACGGCTCGATCGCCAGCGCCGGGTACACCAACGTCGGCGGCTTCAACACGATCTTCGTGCTGCGGCTGTCGTCGGCGGGTGCGCCCGACCCGACGTTCACTTCGGGCGCGGCGGCGATTCCAGGGGTGTTCTCGGCCAATCCGTTCTCCGTCGATGGCGGCCTCGCAGAGTGCTACAGCGTCGGACGCCAGAGCACCGGGCGCTACGTCACGACCGGCTACGGTCGCGCCACCGCCTCACTCACGCCGTCGACCTTCGATCCGCCGTGGAAGACGACCGACAACGTCGACATGGTCGCGTTCGGGCTCGAGCAGAGCGCGAGCGGCGGCGTGCTCGATACGACCTGGGGTGTCGCCGGGACGCTGGCGGTGCAGAGCGAAGAGCTGAACCTCGGCAGCACGGAGGACCGCGGCCGCGATCTCGTGGTTTTGCCCGACGATCGCGTGGTGTTCGCCGGTCGTTTCGGCAACGCACCGGCGCTGTTCGTGACGACCGAAGACGGACAGCTCGACGCGACCGAGGGTGGGGCGAAGGCGGGGCCGGGGGGCGCCGACACCGTCCCGGGCGTGTACCTGTACGCGCCGCTCTCGGGCACGACCTCGCATTTCTACGCGATCGCGCTGTCGCCCGACAACAAGCGGGTGGCCGCCGTCACGAACAATCACGTCGACGGCGCCCTGCTGGCGATCCTCGACGTGGAGTGAGCGGGTTGCGGACGACGCACGGCGGCGTGATAGGTTCCGGCATGGTCCGGCGCCTGCACGCAGCCGTGCTCGTCTTGGGCGCTTGCAGCGCCGATCCGAAGCGCGTCCCGGAGCTCCCATCGCCACCCGCGCGCGTTCGGTCGTCGGCCGCGCTCGCGCCCCTGCCCGCTCGTGCTGCGGATCCGCCGGCGGCTTCGGTGCCGCTCGAGGCGGGGCCACCGCCAGCTCCGATCCCCGAGCCCCCCGAGGCGGAGCCCCACGTGCTGATCGAGCCGCCGTACTCCGCGCTCGGGCACCCTCGACTCGGCACCGAGATGGCGACGCTAGAGCGCGACGACGAGCTGTTCCATTGGGCGCTCGGTGGTAGCTCGGATCCCGCGCACCCCGCGAATCGGCCCGGATATCACCCCGCCACCCGAGTCGTAGTCGACGTGACGCTGTTGTCGCGCGCTCCGAAGGGCTCGACCAAACGCCTGGAGCGCATCGCTCGCAGCTCCGGATACTGGCCGCTACGCGCCTGCTTCGAGAATGCCCAACGCCAGAGCGCCAAGCTCGAGCGCTCGGCTCGCGTCCGCTTGACCCTGAGCGCCGCCGGCAAGGTGCTGGCATCCCGGCTCGTCGGGCCGAGCAGCGAGCGCGAGTACGCGCAGTGCGTGCGAGATCGCGTCCGTTCGCTCGATTTTTCTCCGGGCTGTACGCGCAAGTTGGACGTCGAGATCAGCGTCAAGCAATGGCCGGGACACGCGCCGGTCCCGCCGCGCGCGCCCGAGGACGCCGCGAAATGGAAGTTTCCGAGCGATGCGGCTGCGTCGCTCCAAGCATCGAGCCCGGCCCTCGTCGCTTGTTACGCCGCAGGGCTGGCCCGAGATCCGAAGCTCTGGGGCCGGCTCGCCCTGCGTCTCGAGCTCGACGCCAGCGGCTCGGTGCAGCAAGCGCTGCCGGTCGAGACACATTTTCCGAGCGACGAGCTGGTGGAGTGCGCGCGCCAAGCCTTGCTCGGCGCGCGCGTTGTTGCTCCCGAAATTAGCCGGTTTACGCTGGCGGTCCGCTTCGGTCAGGGCGAGCCGCCGGCGCCCGCACCCGCGCCGGCGGCCGGAGCGCCAGCGTCGCCGAGCGCGCCACCCGCGCCCGCGCTCGCGCCCGCGCCGCCTGAGCTCTCGCCGCCGGCGCCGGCGCCGCCCGCGGAAGTGTCGGTGCACTGATTGTAGGGCTTCGTCATCGGGTCGACCGAGAAGCACACGCCGGGACCGCGGAAGTCGTCGCGCAGCGGCGAGTCGTCGAGCAGCGAGCACTCGAGGGCGGGGTCCTTGCACTCGTCGGTGCAATTGCAGGTGAGCGCGCAGAAGCCGAAGTCGCCGGTTGCTCCGTTGCGGCTGAGCACCGACAAGTAGAGGCAAGCGCCGTCGAACTGCTGGCTATCGGCGTTCCAGGCGCACTCGTTGCCTAACCCGCAGGTCGTCGCGCAGTGACCTTTGACGCCCGTTTCGTCGTCGGCCTGGCAGAAGCCGAGGCATTCGTCCGGCTCCGACGGCTCGTTGGCGCCCGGCAGCGTGCACGGTTCGCCCAGCGCCTTGCCGGTCGGCTTGTCGGGGACGCACACGCCGTTGACGAAGCTCTGATCGCAGTACATGCCCTTTTGGCAGTCGATGTCGCCGCGGCAATTGGGCAGACATGCCGTGAACGCAACGTTGCACACACCGTCGAAGCACAGCTCGCCGTCGTCGCAATCGGTCGAGTCTGAGCAGGTCGCGTTGGTCTCGGCGAACAGGGCCGGGTCGCAAGCGAACTCGGGCCGGCTGTGGCATTTCTTGGCCTCGCCCAAGTCGGGCGCACCGAACGAGCAGCCCTCGACGCAGTAACCACTATCGGCGTCGTTCCCGAACGGATAGCAGAGCGAGCCGGCGCCGTACTGCGAGCAGTCGTCGGTGTTGGGCGTGCAGGCCGCGGTGCACAAGCCCTTCGGCGGCGCGCCGTTGCCGAGCTTGGTGTCGGTCGCAGTGATGCAGGTCAGGCCGGGCGCGGCTGGGTCTACGCATTGCGAGTCGTTCACGCACGCTTGGCCGAGCTTGGTCGCACTGGTGGTGCTGCCTCCGCCCGTGCCGCCGCCGGCGCGGCCAGGGTTGCCGGAGGTGCCAGCGGTGCCGCCGCTACCGGCGCTGCCGCCGATGACGGTACCGGGATCGCCGCCGGTGCCTTCGTCTTTTCCGCAGCTCGCCGACGAGACGCCCGCCATCATCATCAGACCTGCCAAGCACCACGTCTTCGCTGCTTTCATCGAACCGAAGCCTCCGATTAAGGGCCCGCTGCGGAGCCGCCAAGCCGACAGCTAAGCTTTTGCTGCATAGGCCTCCGAATGCAAGCTCGAAACCGCAGCATTGGAGGGGTTTCGGCGAGCCGGACTCACGAGAAATTTCGTGCGGGGCCGGAGCGCCAAGAGCGCTTCGCGTTACGAACGCCCCGCGCGACTCCGCGTCAAAACACCCCGACTGCCACACCCAACGACGCACCTGCGAACGGCTGCCCAAAATCCGCTGCACGACGGCCTGCCAACCTCACCACCACGCGCGGCGAACAGACGCCGACAAAGCCGCGCAACTCTACGGATACACGCGGCGAGAGCGGCCACGCCAGCATCGATTCGAATTTTGCCGCCGGTACGAGCACCGAAACATCTTGGCCTCGCCACGGCGCCCGCGCGCGGCCGGTCATGGCGGCGTCGATCACCATGACGCCGAGCCCGAGCCCCAGCACCAGGTCACGGCGCAGCGGGTAAACGTCGATCGACGCGCCTGCGGCGAATAGCCGCACCTCGGCGCTGCCTTCGTTGCTGCCAACGTGCGCCCGCGACGGAGAGACGCTGCCGAAGGCGCTGGTCGACAGCCAATCGAGCGGGAAAGCGCGTAGCTCCAGCCCGGCGTCCGGCATCAAGCCGAGGCCGCCGCTCGACGCGCCGAACGCGGCCGCGAGCCACCAACGCCGCGCGGGCCAGCGCGGCACATCGGGCGCTATTTCAGGCGCAATTGGCGGCGCAGGAGGCGCGACCTCGCCGCTTTTGGGTGCGATCCCGAGCTGAGTGAGACGCGCCCGAAAGCGTTCCGCCAGCACGGCGGCGTTGGTGTCGACCTGTCGCCGCGGATCGAGCCGCTCGCGCTCACGGCGTGGACGGCCGGCGCCTGCTCGCTCCCCGACGATCACCTCGGCCGTCTGCCCCCGCTGGTCGACCGCGATCAGAGCCGCGCCGCTGCGGCGCGCCAGGAGCCCCGAGAGATCGCCGTCGTTCGCGGAGCGCGTCGCGAGCTCCACCCGATAGCCGAACAGCGCAAGCTCGGCGGCCAATCGGCGGACGAATGGTCCGTCGGGGTCGTTACTCAGCACGACGACGAGCGGGCCCTGCTCCGCGCGCGCGACGAGCGTCGTTAACGCACACGCGCTCGCGAGCGCGCAGCCCAGAAACAGCGCGCGGCAACGTCGGGCGCGCTCAGCGCGCGAGCAGCTGCTGCGCAAGCCGCGCGTGCGGGCCGTGCGGGTATTTGGCGAGGTATCGATCGGCCGCTTGACGCGCAGCGTCGCGCTCGCCAGCGCGCGACAACGATTCGATGAGTCGACCTTCCGCTTCACGCGCGAGAGGTCCTCCTGGCTGCTCGGCTAGGTAAGTCCGGAACCATCGGGCCGCCTCAGCATACGCCGCCCGCTGATCGAAATGCACACGAGCAATCGAGAACGCGGCTTGCTTCGCCGCGACGGACCCGGTGCTGCGCGCCCGCAGTGCCTGGTAAGCGCTGAGCGCATCCGTCGGCCTTCCGACGAACCGCGCCGTGTCACCGAGCAGGGCGAGATCCGCCACGGAGGCGCGCGACACCGCGGCGTCGAAGCCTTCGGCCTCGATGGCGGAGTAAGCGTCGGCGAAGCGCCCCTGCCGCGACAGGCTTTGCCAGCTGGACGCAACAGAACCGGCTTCTCGTCCGATGGTGGTGCTACGCGCGGCTTCGGACGGCGCGGGCGCGGCCGCGACCGGCTCCGGCACCGAGCGCAGCGGGGCGAAGACGCTGCTCGCTTCGCTCGGCAGCGACTCGGCGCTGGGCTCGGGCTGTGAGCCTAGCGCGCTGATCTCGAAGTGCCCGGCGCGGCACGACGCGCGCAAGGACTCGCCGGCGAGCAGCGTTCGCCCCTCACCCAGCACGCAGCCCGAGACGCTCACCTTGCCTTCGTGCAAAGCCAACGTGAACAGCTCGTCCGCCGGACGGAAGCCGACGTCGAAACGCGTGCCCGTCACGTCGACAGCGAACGGACCCAAGCTCATGCGGTAGCGCGCGCCGTGGTTAGGCGTCACCCGCACGCTGGCCGCCCCCGACTCGAGCACGAGGTGCGCTCCGACCGCGTCGAGCGTCGCCAACCGCGCGCGCGATCCCGGCGACAGCGTTACCTCCGAGCCATCCGAAAAACGAATCTGCGGCGCGCCTGCTTCGGTCGCGCTCACCCATTCGCCGACCGCCAGCGGGTGATCTCCCAAGCTTGCCGCGAGCGGCGAGCGAGGATGCGCCACTTGATAGAGCACGGCGCCGGCGGCAGAGGCCGCGACCAAGCCGACCGCGGCCCAGATCCTGACCCTACTAGCGCGCCCGAAGCGGCGGCTGACGACGCGTGACCGCACGCTACCGAGCGAGAGATCGGCAGCCAGCGCGCGATCTTGCTCGGCCGCCACCTCGCGACCGAGCCTCTCGAAGCGCGACGCCGTCGCGTTCATGCGTCGGCTCCCGCGCTGCTGACGACGACCTCGGCTTCGAGCCACTCTGTCAGCGCCGGCTCGTGCTTGGCGGCGGCGTCGAAGCTGAGCTGCGCGCGCGCGAGCCGACGTTTGATCGTCGCCAGGGACACACCACACGACGCCGCGACCTCCGTGAGCTCCATGCCCGCCACGAAGCGGAGCGCGAACGCGATGCGCTGATCGGTGTCGAGGCCGCCGAGCACGCGATACACGGCTTGCATCGCCTGGCTCGCTTCGAAATCGGCCGGCGGCAGCTCGGGCTCGGGCAGCTCCGAAAACGGAAGAAAGCGCAAGATGCGGCCGCGCATCCGGCGCCGGATCCGTGCGCGCGCCGTGAACACGGCGATCTGCGTCAACCACGCGCGCAGCGCCTTGGGGTCGACCAGACGGTGCACCGACTCGAGCGCGGTGACGAACACGTCGTGAACCAGATCCAAAATCTCGGAGTCTGGTCCCATGACGCGCACCAGCACGCGACGGACGTGGGGCGCGTAGCGATCGAACAGCTGCGTGCCCGCGTCCGGGTGGCGCGCCCGCAGGGACAGGACGAGCAGCTCGTCGGACTCGGGCGCCGGGAGCTCGGGCGGACTTCTGCGCAGGGGCAGCAGCTCGCCGACTGCCGGGGCGTCTTTCTTCAACATGCTCACAGGTCCGCTATTACTAAGTGTCTCGGAGCCGAAAATCGGCTCAACTCTCTTTCGCGGGGCCGCACTTTTCCAAGCTTTCGGGTAGGCGCGGATGTATGTTTCGCGGATGTCGCTTGGCCGTGTGGTCCGCGGCGCCCTGCTCGGCGTCGCCGCGCTGGCGTGCGGCGAGCGCATCGGCGATCCGGTAGTAGCGCTGGCAGACGACCAAAATCTGGGCGGCAGCTCGTCGAGCGAAGACGCGGGGGGCAGCGGCGTCCCCGGTCCGACGGGGCTTTGCGGACCGTGCACCAGCAGCGACGACTGCGGCGACGCGAACGACGCCTGCATTCGTCACCAGGGCGAAGGCTTTTGTGGCCGAGATTGCGACGAGCAGCGCGGCTGCCCCGATGGCTATGAGTGCGTAGAGCGCAACAACGACCGCTTGCGACAGTGCGTGCCGTTGGAAGGTTGCGTCGCGCCGCGGATCGCTCCGTCGCTCGCTGAAGTGCGCCGCTATCTGCTATCGCTCATCAACGCCGAGCGCGCCGAGCACGACCGGCCCGCGCTCGACGGCTCTAGCTGTCTCGACGAGCTCGCGCAAGCCAGCGCCGTCGATTTTGCTCGCACCGACGAGCCGCTGGCGAAATACGTCAAAGAATGTGACCCGATTTGGCCAGACTGTAGTTGCGGCTGGTCGGCGGAGGCCGAGGTCGCCATCTCAGGCTACGCGCTCGATTGGTCGACCGCGCTCGATCAGGTGGTCGAAGCTTCGAACGAGCGCTTCGTCAGGGGCTTCCTCGCCGACGACGTGACCAAGATCGGCATCGGCTTCTGGCTTTCCGGCGACGAGGTCTGGATCGCGCTGTCGTTCGCGTAGCCTGCCCCGTAAAAACGGCCACGCGGCCAGCGCGGCAACGAAACGTCACGAAGGCTCACACAAGGGTGGCGTCCCCCACCCCCTGTGCGCTAAGAAGCGCGCCTCACGCGCAACGCGAGTTCTACGGGTCGATAGCTCAGCCGGTTAGAGCAGTGGATTTTTAATCCATTGGTCGAGGGTTCGAATCCCTCTCGACCCACTACTTTTGGGGTGATGAACGGGGTCGAATATCACGCCGCGCCGTTCGCGCGGCGTCAAACTCGGCGTGAGCTGCTCGGTTGTGTACACAATCTGTATCGTCTTCGAGCGTTGACCGACCGGCTATTCGCGCGAAAATCAGCACAAATCGAGTTGGCGGCGTTCTTGCTCTGGCCGCTCGTCGATGGATACGACGAGATTTCGTAGGCGTAGTGAGCTACCGGGGGTCGAGGTGCTGGAGGTGAACGATTCGCAGCGGTCATGGCGCTGCGTCACGTCGGCTTTCGAGCTGATGCTGCCCGAGAGCTGGCGCGGTCACGTCGCGTACCGCGGCGCGCACCACTGGCTCGGGCCGGGCGCGTTGTTTTGTCCGGGGCCGGGCGACACCTTCGAGCTGTCACGCGCGGAGACGCCCGGCTCGTTCCGGGTGCTGATGCTCGATCGCGAGGCGCTGTGCTCCGCCCTCGCCGACCACGAGCTGGCGCCCGAGGGGCTCGGGTTTCACCGCGTGCTGCGCGAGGCGCCACTCGACTTGAAGGCCGCGCTGGGGAGCTTCCTCGACGACATGCGGGGCGAGGCGTCTTCCTTGAGGCTGCAGACCCGCATGCAGGAGCTGGGCGGCGCGCTCGCGACTCACCTCGGCGCCGCTCGCCCCCGCGCCGACATCGCTCCGAATCCGCGGGCGGCAGAGCGAGTGCGTGAGTTGATCCACGCCGATCTGGAAGGCACCCTCGATCTGGGAGCGCTGTCGCGCGCGACCGGGCTCAGCCGTTTTCAAGTGCTACGCGTGTTCAAGCGCGCCTTCGGCTTGCCGCCGCACGCTTACCAGCTATGTGTGCGCATCGCGCGCGCGCGCCGGCTGCTGAGCATGGGGCATCGCCCCGCCTACGTCGCGACCGAGCTGCGCTTCGCCGACCAGAGCCACCTGAACCGACATTTCAAGCGGCTGCTCGGCGTCACGCCGAGCCAGTACGCGCAAGCGGCGCTCGGTTGATCGTGGCGCAGCGCTCAGCCCTGCGGCTTCAAGCTCGTCAGGGCCGGCCCCACGTACCGCGACAGCTCCGCTTCCGCCGCCGCCCCCAGCGCCGCGCCCGCGCTGAACAGAGCGAACGCTACGTACTCGTGGAGCATCTGCTTGAGGAGGTTGTCGGTGTCGGACCCGCCGGCCACGATCGCCGAGTTGTGCGCGACCGCCTCGGCGTCCAGCGCACCGCGCTCGTCCGGCCCCGCGTTGCGAAACAGAATGTCGTACACGCCGGAGCCGGCCGCGAACGACGACAGCCCCGATCGCACTTCTTCCGCGCGGCCCGCGCTGGCGGCGACCCGAAAGATCTCGGTCAGCGCGCCGTTGGCGGCGGCGACCAACGCCGTCGGGCCGCCCGCGGCACGTGGCGGATGAATCGACACGTGCCCCGACTGCACGAGCCCATAGATGAGCTTGGTAATCTCGAACTCACCCAGCCCCGAGCGCCGCCCGACCTCGCCGACGCTGCTGCGACCGTCGACCGCGCTGTACGCGGGCGCGAGCTCCTCGTCGGGCGCGGACCGGCCGTCGTTGCGCACGGGCACGTGCTCCGCCGACGGGATCTTCAAGCGAAAGTAGCGCATCTCGTCCATGCGCGTCACGCCGTCCATCAAGAGCGCGTTGGCGCTCACGGTATGGCGCGACACGAGCCGCTCGTCATCGAATCCGTCGAGAAAGAAGAACGTGCCGTCGCCGACCGTGAGCGTCGCGAACACGATCTCGTCGACCTGCTTGGAAATGTAAGCGTAAATCTGGTCTTGCTTCAGCACCCCCAGCTCGATCGCCGCCGCGCCGAAGCGCTTGCCGTCCTTGACCTGCATCAAGATCCGATCGCGCCCGTTCTCGTCGAGCACGCCGTAGCGGTACAGCACTGACCCGAGCCGCTCCGCTGCGACGTTGGTCGAGGCCCCCACCACGTTACCTTGATCGAAGAACACCGAGCGCGCGTCGTCGCCGTCGAGCACCACGAGCTCGCCACGCCAGCCGGTCTGGCCGAGCAGCGCGAGAATGTCGCACAGCGCGCCCGGCGCCGTGACCTCACCCGCCAGCCGAACGATCGGGCCGTCCTCGGCGTCGCGCCGGCCGTCTTCGCCCGTGTAGCGCATGAACACGACGTGCCCCGGCGCCGGCAGCATGCGATACGCGCCCGCCCGCGCCCGCAAACGTTGGCTGGCGATGGTCCCGATCGGATGCGCTTCCCCGCGGCTGTCGATGCGCACCAGCTCGGCTTTTGCGTCGCGCATATTCGGTATCAGTTTAACACGGCCGCGCCAAAAGCGGACTTCATGGAGACTTAGCGAAGCGTCTGCGGCGGGCCGGGCCGGGCCGCGTCGCGCGGCGGCCGCGTCAACGTAGCTCGGCGACGGGGCCGCCGAACGTGCGCTCGAGCCCGCCCAGCAACGTGCCGTCGGGCGTGACGCGGGTGCCGGGCAGGTCGAGCACTGCCTGCGCCCCATCTTTCATTTCTAGAACCAGCTCGACGGGGCACGAGCCGGGCGAGGCCAGTAGCAGCTCCTTGAGCTTCATCAGGTCGTTTCGACCAGTTCGCTCGGCGTCGAGCCGGATCGAGATGGCGCGGGTGGCGCGCAGGGCCGCGTCCGACAGCAGCTCCACGCCGTCGACGAGCAGGGTCGGCTCGCGCTCTTCATCCGGATCTTCGCTCATCGGAAAGCTGACCTTGCCGCTCACGATCACCGGCTCACCGCACGTCAGCAGCGGCGCGTAGGTGTCGATGCGATCGCCGCGCACCTTGGCTTCGACGCGTCCGAACTGATCTTCGATCTCGAAGAACGCGGCTCGCCCGCCGCTACCACCCTTGAAGATGCGCTCCTGGTAGTTCTCGACCATGCCGGCCACGCTCGCCGCCGACCACGGCTTCTGATTGGCGAGCTCGAGCGTGCCGAGCGCCCCGATGCGCGGCAGCTTGCTCTGGTAGCGAAAGAGCGGATGACCCGAGACGTAACAGCCGAGCGCGGCGCGCTCGCGTCGGAGCAGCTCCATGCGGTCCCACTCTGCCGCGACCGGATACTCGTCACCGGCCGCGGCCGCCGCGCCGTTGGCCTTGCCTGCGCCGAGCATCCCGAACAGGTTGGTCTGGCCCCGCTCGCGATCGCGGCTGGCCGCGCGCGAGCGCTCGAGCGCGCGGTCGACGGCGGCGTAAGCCCGCGCGCGCGTGATACCGGACGGCTCGAGCACGGTGTCGAAGGCCCCGCATTGCACGAGCGACTCGAGCACGCCCTTGTTGAGGCGCTTGGCGTCGACGCGCGTGGCGAGATCGAACAAATCGCGGAAGGGGCCGCTACCGCGGCGGGCCTCGAACATCGTCTCGAGCGCCGACTCGCCCACGCCGCGCACCGCCCCGAGCCCGAAGCGGATCTGGGGGCCGAAGCGGTCGCGCAGCTTGCCCGGACCGCCGCGGGTCTGGGGCCCGCGTCCGTCTTTGTACTGATAAACGACGGTAAAATCGACGGCGCTCAGGTTGATGTCGGGCGGCAACACCGCCACCCCCCACGCGCGTGCTTCCGCGATCGTGCGCACCACCTTCTCGATCTTCTCTTTGTCGGCCGTCATCAGCGCCGCGAAGAACTCGGTCGGGTAGTGCGCCTTCAGGTAGGCGGTGTGGTAGGTGACGAGCGCGTAAGCGGCGGAGTGGCTCTTGTTGAAGCCGTACGACGCGAAGCCCTCGATCTCCTTGAAGATCGCCGCTGACTGCTCGGCGGGCACGCCTTTGGCGAGCGCACCTTCGATGAAGGTTTGCTCCTGCTTCTGCATCTCTTCGGCTTTTTTCTTGCCCATCGCCCGGCGCAGCATGTCGGCGCCGCCGAGGGTGTAGCCGGCTAGGTGCTGCGCGATCTGCATCACCTGCTCCTGATAGACGGGCACGCCGTAGGTAGGCGCCAGCACGTCGTCCACCAACGGGTGCAGCTTGCGAATCGCTTTTTTGCCGTGCTTGCTCAGAATGAAGTCGTCGATCATACCCGTACCGAGCGGGCCCGGCCGGTAGAGCGCCACCACCGCGACGATGTCTTCGAACACGTCTGGCTGGAGCCGCTTGAGCAGTTGCTGCATGCCCGACGACTCGAGCTGGAAGACGCCCGTGGTCTCCCCGCTCGAGATGAGCTGGTAAGTGGCCCTGTCGTCGAGGAGGATCTTGCTCAAATCGAGCGGGTTTTGCTGGCGATCGGGGCGCGCGTTCACCAGCTTCTGCGCGATATCGATCACGGTCAGCGTCTTCAGACCGAGGAAGTCGAACTTGACGAGACCAGCCGCCTCGACGTCGTCCTTGTCGTACTGGGTGACGATCGTCTCCGCGCTCTGGAAGCACGGCACGTGCTCGGTGAGCGGCCCGTCGCTGATCACGACGCCGGCGGCGTGCATGCCGGCGTGCCGCGTCAGGCCCTCGAGCTTACGGCTGTGCCCGAGCAGCTCCTGCACGCGCGGATCGCCGTCGGCCAGCGCCTTGAGCTTGGGCTCGACCTCGAGCGCCTCGTCGATCGTGTAGGTCTTACCCTGGCCCTTGTCGGGCACCATGCTGGCGATACGCTGGGCCTCGGTCGCGGCGAAGCCCATCGCGCGCGCCACGTCCTTGATCACGCTGCGCGCCTTCAAATTCTGGAAGGTCGCGATCTGGCCGACGCTGTCGACGCCGTACTTCTCGGCCACGTACCGGATCACCTCGTCGCGGCGCGCCATGCAGAAATCGACGTCGAAATCCGGCATACTCACGCGCTCTGGATTCAAGAAGCGCTCGAACAGCAGCGCGTACGGGATCGGATCGATCTCGGTGATCTCCAGCGAATACGCCACGATCGATCCTGCACCCGAGCCGCGGCCCGGACCTACGGGGATACCGCGCGCCTTGGCCTCGCGGATGAAGTCCCACACGATCAAGAAGTACCCGGGGTACTTCATGCCGATGATCACGTTCAGCTCGACCTCGAGCCGCTCTCGGTACTGAGCCTCGTTGACCGATTTGCCGAGGGTGCGAAAATGGGCGAGTCGCCTCTCGAGCCCTTCGCGCGCGACGTGCCGGAAGTAACCGTCGGTGTCGTACGGCTCCGGCACCGGGAACTGCGGCAACATCGGCTTGCCGAGCTCGAGCTTCAGCGCCGAGCACATCTCGTTCACGCGCAGCGTGTTCTCGAGGGCGCCGGGCACGCCGCCGAAGAGCGCCGCCATCTCGTCCGGCGTCTTCAGGTACATCTCGAACGAGTTATGATGAAGCGGCTGCTCCTCCGCGAAGGTGCGCCCCTTGCCGACGCACTCGAGGTAGAGCTGCGCGACGCCGTCGTCCTTCGTCATGAAGTGAACGTCGTTCGACGCCACCACCGGCAGATCGAGGCGCCCCGAAGCCTTCAACAGCACGTCGCTCAGCACCGGCTGCTCGGGGAAGCCGTGGTCTTGCAGCTCGACGAAGAAATGACCGGGCTCGAAGCGATCGCGAAATTCAGCGAGCGTCGGCTCGGCAAGATCGACGCCGCCCTCCAAAATTCGCTGCGCCACCACGCCCGCCATGCAGCCGCTGAGCGCGATCAAGCCCTTGTTTCGCTCGCTGATGAAGTCGAGCGAGACGGCGGGCGCGTAGTCGTGGGCCGAGCGTAGGTGGCCCTCCGACACGATCCGCACCAGGTTCTTGTAGCCGTCGTGATTTTCCGCGAGCAACACCAGGTGATCGAGCGCACCGGTCCGGTTGGTGCGCGGAATGAACACCTCGCAGCCCAAAATCGGCGTGATGCCCTTGTCCTTGCAGCCCTTGTAGTGGCGGATCGCGCCGTACATGTTGGCTACGTCCGTCAGGCCCACCCCACGCATTCCGAGCGCCTTGGCCTTGCCGGGCAGGTCCGAGAGCTTCACCGCGCTCGTCAGAAACGAGTACTGTGAGTGCACGTGCAGGTGAACGAACTCCGCGGCCATGTCTGGCCTGGGGCTTACCACGGCACCGTCATGAGCTAGCGCCGGCTACGATCGCCGCGCACCAGGCCGGCCACCGGGCCTGTCAGCACATTGAAGACCGTCGCCCCGCGTCCGTCGATCAACTTGGCGGCGGCGGCTTGCGCTACAGCCAAAACTTGGACTAGCTCACGGGTTACGGGACCTGCGCCGTCGGAACTTAGACGGCCGTCCTTTCGAGGTAAAAGACATGCTTCAGAGCTCTCGTTTCTTTGCCGTCGTGTTGGGCGTCGCGCTCGCGGCACCGGGTTTGGTGGGTTGCACGGCGTCCGCCTCCTTCAAAGCCGGCGGCGAGGAGGCGAAGGCTCCCCCGCCGCCTCCCCCGCCCCCACCGCCCGCCACCACGACGGATCCCGCGCCCGCGCCCGCGCCCGCACCGGCCGCGACCACGCCCGCCGCCACCACCCCCGAGACGGATCCCAACGCCAAGGTGGTGTTGAAGAAAGACCGTCTCGAGCTGCCGGGGCAGATCGTGTTCGAGAACGCCTCGGCCGTGCTGAAACCGGAGAGCGACGCGGCGATCAGCCAGCTCAAGCAGTATTTGGACGAGACGCCGCGCGTGACGAAGCTGCGCATCGAGGGTCACACCGATAACTCGGGTACGCCGGCAGGCAACGAGACGCTGTCGGGCCAGCGCGCGTTGGCGGTCAAGGCGGCGCTCGTCGCCAAGGGCATCAAGCCCGAACGCTTGCTCGCTGTCGGCTTCGGTCAAAATAAGCCGATCGCGGACAACGCGACCGAAGAGGGCAAGACCAAAAATCGCCGGACCGAATTTCACGTCGCGGAGCTGAGCGGCAAGAAGTATTTGGGGCTCGATCCGACGGGTGGCGGTAAAGTCTTCGAGTGAAGCAACCGCCACTGCCGCGCGCCGGAGCCTTCGGGCTTTGGCGCGCCACTCGATGCCTGCTCGCCGTCGGTACCTTCGTCGCTGTCAGCGCTTGTAACGAGCGCGCCTCCGATTTGCGTGAATGGCGGGCGACGGATCACGATCACACCGACAATCCTGGTAGCGACCAAGTCCAAGTCGATCCCAAAGCCGTGGCGTCCGCGACGATTCCCGGGCTCGAGGACGTCACGATCGTGGCCTGGTCGCAGAACTGCACGCAGTGCCACGGTCAGCTCGGTCGCGGCGACGGACCGCGCGGTCCGATGCTCAAAGCGACCAACCTGTCCGATCCGGCGTGGCAAAGCCGCGTCACCGACGAGCAGATCGCGGCCACGATCAAGCTCGGCCGCGGCGCCATGCCGTCGTTCCAGCAATTGCCGGACGTCACGATCGCGAACCTCGTCAAGCTCGTGCGCATGATGAACTTGGCGCGCCTGCAAGAGCGGGCGGCGGCCGCTAGCGCCAGCGCGGCGCCGAGCGCGGTCCCCCCGCCGAGCGCGGTCCCCCCGCCGAGCGCGGTCCCCCCGCCGAGCGCGGTGAAACCTGCGCTCAAGTCGAGCGGGGGAAGCGCTGTCGCGCCCACGCCGCCCACGCCCGCCCCCGCCCCCGCCCCCTCTCCTGCGCACGGCGCGAGCCACGGCCCCTAGCGACTCGAGCGACGTGTGAGCCCCAAGCTTCGGTCATGGCTGGCGCGGGCGCTGCTGCTCGGTGTTGTCGCGTTCATCACAACGTTCGCCGCGCGTCACGCGCCGCACGATCAGACTCTCGCCATCCGCCTCGGTAATCGCGACGTGACTCGCGTCGACGCCAGCATCACCAAGGTCGGCGACGACGAGCCAACCGCCGGATTTTGCCAGGTTTTTCCTCAGAGATCGCCCAAGTTCGTTCGTCACGAGTTCCGGGCTGCGACTGGCACGTACACGGTAGTCATAAGTTTTACGGAGAAGCAGACTGATGTCACGGGGGACGCGGGCCCCAATCTGACCGAGACAAGCTTCGAGCGACGGGTTAGCCTGGTGGGTGGCGAAGTGATCGTCTCGCCGGATTGAACCCTACCTGTGACTCAGCCATCGCCGCACACGGATATCGCGACCAGGGCCCAACCACTCGGGGACGGGCTTCCCGAAGAGCTCCTCGTCGTCGTCCTGTCCGGCGGAGCGCGCGGCAAACGAGTCAAAATGGGACAGCGCCTGCGCGTGGGCAAGAGCCAGGACAACGATCTGGTGCTGCCCGACGACACGGTGTCGCGTCATCATTGCGAGCTCGAGCGCACCAAGGCCGGCATCTTGGTGCGCGACCTCGGCTCGACCAACCACACGCGCGTCGGGCGCACCGCGATCCGCGAAGCCTTGATCGATCCGGGCGCGACGCTGCAGGTCGGCAGTGTCGAGCTGGTCGTGCGTACCGAGCCGAACCGCGCGCAAATCCTGCCCAGCGAGTCGCCTCGCTTCGGCGACGTGCTCGGGCCGAGCTTGGCCATGCGCAGCATCTTCGGCGTGCTGGAGCGCATCGCCCCGACCGATGCCTCGGTGCTGATCGAAGGCGAGACCGGCACCGGCAAAGACGTGCTCGCGCGCGCCATCCACCAGCAGAGCCAGCGTAAGGATCAACCGTTCGTCGTCGTCGACTGCGGCGCGGTCAGCTACAACCTGATCGAGAGCGAGCTGTTCGGTCACGAACGGGGCGCGTTCACCGGCGCCGTCGCCACGCGCCAAGGCGCCTTCGAGCTGTCGGGCCGGGGCACCGTGTTCCTCGACGAAGTCGGTGAGCTGCCGATCGACGTGCAGCCCAAGCTGCTGCGGGTGCTCGAGTCGGGCGAGTTCCGGCGCGTCGGCGGCAACAAGACGCTGCGCGCGGAGGCGCGGATCGTCGCCGCCACGAAGCGCAACCTCAAAGACGAGGTGGAGCGCGGCAAGTTCCGCGAAGACTTGTACTTCCGTCTGTCAGTGGTGCCCATCACGGTGCCGCCGCTGCGTACACGGCGCGAGGACATCGCGGCTCTGGTCGAGCGCTTCGTCGAGGTCGCCAAGAAGCGCGATCCCGCCGCCAGTATCGCCCTCAGCCGCGAGACGATCGCCGCCCTCTCCGCCCACGATTGGCCGGGCAACGTGCGCGAGCTACGCAACGTCCTCGATCGCGCCATCTACATGGCCACCGCCGGCGGTGAGCGCGAGGTGCGGCTACTCGATCTGCCGGTGTCGGCATCGGCGAGCGGCCCGAGCTCCGCGCGCGAGCCGATCAGCGAGTTTTCGGCGGCCAAGAGCTACCGCGAGATTCGCACCGATTTCGAGGCCGAGTTCGAGCGCCGCTACGTGTCGTGGTTGCTCGACCGCCACGCCGGCAACATCAGCGCCGCCGCTCGCGAAGCGAAGATGGATCGCAAACACCTCTACGATCTTGCCCGCAAACACGGCCTGCGCGGCGACCGCGGCTAGAGCGCGGGCTGCGCGCGACGACAACCGGGGCGCGCCTTCGTATCGCCGCCGCCCGACATAGGCGTTCGACGTCGCGAACGAGTCGCTCCTGCGCGTAATATGGCCATTGGCCCATCGCTGAGTGGCCATTCGGTCCCCGTGAGTGGCCATCGCCGCCCCCACTGACCGCATTTCGCCCCCGCGCCCGTGACCGCACTTCGCTCCCCCACGTCGATTGGCCATTCACTGATGCGACAACGCACTTCTCTACTCCGCGCGTATAGCGTTCGCCGGTGCGTGATTGGCCATTATTGGCCATTCACTGACGCGCGGTGATTGGCCATTATTGGCCATTCACTGACGCGCGTGAGTGCCATTCGCCCTCGCGCTTTCCGGCCGATCGAGCCGTACGCGGGATGCCCGGCGCTCGCTCGGCGAGCTCCAGCGGGTCGTGAGCGGCATCCGCTCAGAAGCTGCCGCGGACGCCGATCGACAGGATTCCGGCCAGCGTGTCGTCAGGCTTGATGCCGCCCCACGTGAACTCCCGCAGGTGCGTCTTCATGATGTCGAGGCTGACCGAGGTCTCGAAGCTGCGCATCACGAACGCGATGCGCCGGTTGGGCTCGGCATTGCGCTTGAACAGCATCCGACCACCGAGCAGGTAGCTCGACAGCGGCGACAGCTCGCGATCACCGGTCCAGTACTGGCCGCGCGGGCCGTCCTTCGGCTCGCCGCCAGTGTAGTCGTCGCTCCAAAACAGCGCCTCGCTTTGGGTATAATAGCGGCCTCGCACCAGCACGCGCACGTCGGGTAGCACGTAGCGCTCTGCTTCGAGCTCGTAGGTCTGCCCCAAGATGTCCCAGGTGTCGCGGTAGATGCGCACGCCGGCCGATACCGCCAGCTTGATCGGGCGCAGGTAGTAGCGGCCACGCGCTGCGACCGCCAAGCGCAATCGATTGTCGGGATGGTTCTCGAGCGCGTCGTCACCAGCCGGTGCGATCACCACCGCCCGGTAGGGATTTTCGAGGAAGCCGTGCTGCAGTGCGCCGTAGAGCACGAGCTGGGTCGCGAGCAGCGGCGTCCAGGTTTGGGTCCAACCCGCCTGAAAGTTGTCGAGATCGACCTTGCGTGACGCGCGGTCGGCGGCTCTCGTGAAGCAGCCCTTGGAGCTATCGAGGGGCGTTCGGAGTGAGGGCGAGTCACTGGCGGCGAAGGCGCTCGTGCAGACTCGATCGAACCCGCGCCCGTAAGCCAGCGTAAGCTCGGTGTTCTTCTGCAAGAAGCTCGTGCCCGATTGAACCGAAAACGCGTTGGAGCGGTAATCACTCTCGGTGCCATAGCTGTACGTCGCGGACAGCTCGGTGTTGTCGCGCGTCAAGCCGAAGCCGCCCGAAACTTGGTGACGCGTGTCGTGGAAATCCGTCGCGCTGGTCACGATATCGACGGGGCTGAGCCGTCCACCCTTGAGCGATTCGGTGGCGCCCGAGACGATGTCGGCTTCGTAGCTGGCGTGCACGTCGAGCCAATCGGTCGGTTTGACTTGCAGCTCGGCGCTCGGGTTGATCACCGTGAGCTTGCTGCTCTTCGACGGCTCGACGAAGACGGTGGTGCGGGGCGCGACCTCCGCGACTTGCGCGGGAGCGGGCGCGACGCTGCCGAGCACGGCCAGGCCGACGGCGGCGGCGAGCCTCGACTTCAATTGCAACCGCAACCTCCGCCCTTGACGGAGGTGCCGCCACTGGAGCCCTCACGATTTTCGAGCACGTGATCGCGCGCAGCGCCGTCGCCGGGATCGTTGTCGAACTGCATGGTCGGATCCGCGAGCACCGCGCGCTGCTCGGGCCGCACCGTGACGCAGCCTGAAAGCCCGACGAGCAGGACCACGAAAGCAAGATGGCTCAACGCTTTGCCCTCCATTTAGAAATAGGTCCCGAGCCCCGCGGCGTAGCTTTGCACGTTCTGGTAGTCGTCTTCTTCGAACAGCACCATGTTGGCGACCTCGAGCCGCAGCGAAACGCGAAAACGCAGGCTTATCAGCACGCCGCCGCCGGCGCGCGCGTGAAACCATTTGCGCGACCGGCGCACGAACTCGTCCTTCGGTTGCTCGTACATGCCGCCCGCGCCGATCGTCACGAACGGCGCCAGCGCCTTGTCGGGTAGCAGATTGAGCGTACCCGCTCCGCCGTAGATGATACGGCGGCTGTCGCTCTGCAGGGCCAGGCCCACGTACGGCTCGAACGCGATCGCGGGCGCGATCACCCACGCCGGCCGCAGCTCCACGTAGCCGGCGCGATCGTACATGCCCGCCATCATCGCGAAGCCGGCGTGGGCGTCTTGCAAGGCGGGAGGCGCGAAGAAGCCGGGCTTGCGCGCGGCCTCAGCGGAGTCATCGGTCGCGGCGACCGGCTCGACGGTATCGCCCAGGACGTAGCCGGTGCGGCCATCGGGCAGCGTCACCT
>Ga0164241_10001504_pt1 | contig 28392 bp, 23 predicted proteins | sample OricomyardsoilBY_FD_108780 | JGI IMG/M metagenome (GOLD analysis project Ga0164241, IMG submission 108780) | Backyard soil microbial communities from Emeryville, California, USA - Original compost - Back yard soil (BY) | ecosystem: Environmental > Terrestrial > Soil > Unclassified | place: USA... | reverse complement strand
CGGCGCGGCGTATCGCTCCGGAGGTTGCTGGCCCAGCAACGCGAGCAGCGATGCACCCACTGCCCAGCAACGCGAGCAGCGATGCGAAACCGCGGCGCGACGCGGCGCTGAACCCGGCGCGGCGTATCGCTCCGGAGGTTGCTGGCCCAGCAACGCGAGCAGCGATGCACCCACGGCGCAGCAACGCGAGCAGCGATGCACCCACGGCCCAGCAACACGAGGAGCGATGCAACCACGGCCCAGCAACGCGAGCAGCGATGCGAAACCGCGGCGCGGTCGCCCCCCAACGCGTCGCAAGGGCTAGTCCGACCCTTCGCCTTGCGAGAGTCAGGCTGCTCGGAGGACGAGCGAAATCGGGACGCCGCTAGATGCGCTTCGCGAATTGACGAACGCGCTCGCCGGCATCGGCGAGGGCCTTCTTCGACTCGTGCGTGGCGTTCTGGGCGGCGAGCTCGATCTTCGTGAGATCGCCGTCGATGCGAGCCCACTCTTCCTTGGCGTCGGCGCTCGCGAGCGCCAGCTTTGCGCGAACCTCGTCGCGAAGTTCCTTGAGCAGCGCGACGCTCTTCTTCACTTCGCTGCGAAGGTCATCGGTGGTGTTGGCCATCGCCTTGTCCACCTGCTTCTTGGCCTTGTCCATGTGCTTCTTGGCTTTCTCCATCTGAGTCATGTGCGTGTGCCTCCAGTGCTCCAGAAAACATTCACCGCGCCGGTTTTGCGCCGAGCGCGCAGTCGGTTCGGCTGCGACCGCCGCAGGGTCGGGCTCAGTTGCCCGCGGAGATCGCGCGAGCGCGCTTCACGGCCTTCGAGAGCGCACGGCGGGTGCCCTCGGTGCGGCGCGTCTCGGCGACGTCCTTGGTCGCCTCGCGCGCTTCGGCGGCCACGAGCACGAGCTTCTCGCGCACTTCGTCCCGATACTCCCGAAGCAGGTCCATGCCGCGCCGCACTTCGTTCTTCAGCTCGACGCGCGTGCGGTCCATCGCGGCGTCGGTCTTTGCGCGTGCTTCTTCTCTTTCTCGGTCCATGACGAAGCCTCCGAAGGAATCGGAGTGCATTCGTCGTGCCGGCTTTCAGATGACGCGGTGAATCGAGGCGCCGACCGCTTCTAGGAGCTCGCGATACCAAGAAAACGTGGCTTCAGCACGTCCGGTCAGCGCACACGCGCCCCAAATCAGCGTCAACGTGTGTGTCGTTTCGGTGTGCGTTTTGGTCCGCTGAGCATCTTTGACCGCATTCGCCGAGGGACCGTCCGCGTCGCAGAAGCAAAGGAGCCCTGCGATGTCGATCTCCTGACCCGATGCGTTGAAGACGTACTTCTCGCCCGCGCGACCGAGCCTCACGGAATACGGCGCGCGCGCTCGGTCGAGGTCGACGACGCTGATCGGAAGGCCGCTGTGAAGTGACACGGCGTTGCACGCGTCGACGGCAGCGTTGATCGACGAGAGCGCGCCCTCTCCAGCGGCGCGGACGAGGTACTCGCTCGCGGGCTTTCCGCGCCCGGTCGGCTTGTATCCGCCGTGGCGCAGTAGATCGCGCACGGCACCCCGAACGGCGTCGTCGCTCGCGAGCGGAGCCGCAGCTGTCGGGCTCATCATCGCCACGAGCGACGCCTGCGCCCCGAGCTCGCCGAGTGAGCGCGGGAACGTCGTCTCGAACGCGACCAGGTCGAGCAGCGGATGCGGCTCGACCTCGAGCGATATCGTCACGCCGCTCAGCCCTTCGAGACGGACGCGATCACGGCCGGCGCCGCCACCTGCGCGAGGCCACGCTGACGGCCCACCGTCCAGGGCGTCGCTCGCTCGAGCATCGGGAAGCCGAGCGCCTCGCGCTGCGCGAGATGCGCCTCTGCCACCCCACGCGCGAGGGCGCGCACGCGGCCGATGAAGCGCTGTCGCTCGGTCACGCCGATGGCGCCGCGAGCGTCGAGCACGTTGAAGCGGTGCGCCGCTTTGACGACGAAGTCGTAGGCGGGAAGGACGAGCGCGGCCTTCGGATCGCGCGCTTCGCCAGTGCCGGCACGCGCGAGGAGGCGCTTCGCTTCGGCCTCGAAGACGTCGAACTCACGTAGATGCTCGGCGACGTCGGCCTCTTCGAAGTTGTACGTCGACCACTCCCACTCGGCGCGTTTGAACACTTCGCCGTAGGTGACGTGACCATCGTAGTCGAGATCGAACATGCTCTCCTTGCCTTGGAGATACATCGCGATGCGCTCGAGCCCGTACGTGAGCTCTCCGCTCACGGGCTTGCAGTCGATGCCGCCGACCTGCTGAAAATAGGTAAACTGCGAGATCTCGAGGCCGTCGAGCCACACCTGCCAACCGAGGCCCCACGCACCGAGCGTCGGCGACTCCCAGTCGTCCTCGACGAAGCGCACGTCGTGGTGCAGCGGCTCGGTGCCGAGCGCGCGCAGCGACTCGAGGTAGAGATCCTGAATGTCGAGCGGGCTCGGCTTCAAGATCACCTGGAACTGGTGAAACTGCTGCGTGCGGTTCGGGTTCTCGCCGTAGCGACCGTCCGACGGCCTGCGCGATGGTTCGACGAACGCGACGTTCCACGGCTCGGGGCCGAGCGCGCGCAGGAACGTCGCGGGGTTGTAGGTGCCAGCGCCGACCTCGGAGTTGTACGGCTGCACGAGGATGCAGCCGCGCTCGGTCCAGAAGCGCTGCAGCGTGAGGACGATGTCTTGAAAGTGCATGGTGGCTCGTTGGCGTGAGTCACTCCGCGCATCGGCGCGAGACGTGGCTCGATGGTGCCTGCTGACGGCGGAGCATCGCCGCGTGTGCGCGGCTCGCTCTCACTCCGCGTCGATGCGGTAGACCTTGTTGCTGTAGTTGCTCAGGTAGACCTCGCCCTCGCCGTCCTGGCCGAACGCGCTGACGTTGCCGGGGTTCATGCCGGTGTCGGTCGGACCGTCGGTGAGCGCACCGTTGACCGAGCGCAGCGTCCAAATGATCCCGGTGGAATAGTCGGCGTAGAAGTACGCGCCGCGGAGCGCCGGGATCTTCGAACCGCGGTAGACGTAGCCGCCCGTGACCGACTTTCCGATGGCGTGCGTGTACTCGGCGATCGGCTCGATCAAGCCCGCCGGCGCGACTGGGCACGCCGCGACGCCGAAGTCGTGCATCCCTTCGCGATAAGGCCAGCCGAAGTTCAGCTGCCCGGACGCCTTCGGCGCGACGTCGACCTCTTCGTACGTGTCTTGACCGACGTCGCCGATGTAGAGGTCGTCGGTGCAGTAATCGAAGCTGATGCGCCAGGGGTTGCGCATGCCCTGGTGATAGATCTTCGAGCCGTTCGCGTTGCCTGCCGCAGCCGGACAGCCGGTCGTCGCGTCGCAGGTCCCGTCGACGTCGACGCGGCTGATCTTGCCGAGCAGGTTGGTCGTCTTTTGCGCGTCGCACTCGGGGTCGCCCTGCATGCCGCCGTCTCCGATCGAGACGTACAGGAAGCCATCGCTGCCGAACTCGACGGCGCCGCCGTTGTGGTTCGACTGGGCGGTCGGCTCGGTCAGGACGAGCTGCACGGGCTCCGGATCGGCGACCATCGGATCGGAGGTGACCTTGAACTCCATGACGGTGCAGTTGTGGTCGGACTTGCGCGTAAAATGGAGAAAGAAGCGCCCGTTCGTCGCGTAATCGGGGTGGAACGCCAGGCCGAGGAGACCCTCTTCGGAGCCGGGTCCGCCCGCCATGAGGCCGCTCACGTTCACGAACGGTGTATCGACGAGGGTGCCGTTCTCGACGATGCGGATGATGCCGTTCTGTTGCACGAGGAACACGCGATCCGGCGCGCCAGGCGGGCTCTTGATCTGAACCACGCTCCCGAGGGTCGCGAACTCGGTCAGCTTCAGGTTCGGGAGCGTTCCGGTCGGCGGGTCGCAGCTGTAGTCGGGTCCGAAGCCGCCCGTGCCGCCGCCGCCGGTGCTCGTCGTGGTCGTCGTGCCCCCGGTCCCGTTGCCGCCGTTCGCGGTCGTCGTCGTCGAGCCGCCGGTGCCGCCGCCCCCCGCGCTCGTCGAGCTGCTCGTCGTGCCGCTGTCTCCGCAGGCGACCAGAGCCGTACCGACCAACGCGACCGAGAGGATTCGAAGCTTCATGCGCTTTGGACTAGCCCTTCCGTGGCGGCGCCGAAAGCCGGAACGCGCCCGCGCAAGGACGGCGCGCGCCCGCCTCGCCACGCGTGCTTGTCGCTCGGAGCCGGGACCGCTATCTCCAGTGCACCATGATGCGCAGCGCAAAAGCGGACATCTCGCAGGCCGTCGGCAACACGCCGATCGTGAAGCTCAACCGCGTGACCGAGGGGCTCGCCGCGAGCATCTACGTCAAGTGCGAGTATCTGAACCCGATGGGCAGCCACAAGGACCGGGTCGCCCGCAACATGATCGTCGAGGCAGAGGCGCGCGGCCTGAAGCCAGGCGGCACGATCGTCGAAGCGACCAGCGGAAACACCGGCGCCGCGCTCGCGATGATGGCCGCGCTTCGGGGCTACAAGTGCGTCTTCATCATGCCGGACAAGATGAGCATGGAGAAGGTGACGACCCTGCGCGCGCTCGGTGCACGCGTCGTCCTTTGTCCGACCGCCGTCGAGCCGGAGGACCCGCGTAGCTACTACCAAGTCTCGAAGCGCATCGCGAACGAGACGCCGAACAGCTTCTACGCGAACCAGTACCACAACCCCGACAACCCCGCGGCGCACTACAAGTCGACCGGACCCGAGATCTGGGAGCAATGCGGCGCCGAGCTCGACGTCCTCGTCGCGGGCCTGGGCACGGGCGGGACGATCAGCGGCACCGGCAAGTTTCTGAAAGAGCGAAAGCCGAACATCAAGCTCGTCGGCGTCGACCCGGTCGGCTCGCTCTACTTCGATTTCATCAAGGACAAGCGCATCACGAAGCCGTTCGGTTACAAGGTCGAGGGCATCGGAGAGGACTTCTTCCCGTCGACGATCAACCTCGACATCATCGACGACGTCGTCCGCGTCGACGACAAGGAGTGCTTCCTGATGACGCGCGATCTCGTCCGGCTCGAGGGCCTGTTCGTGGGCGGCTCGAGCGGCGCGGCCGTCGCCGGCGCGATCAAGTACGCGAAAGAGACAGGCACGAAGGGGAACATCCTCGTGATGCTCGCGGACGGCGCGTCGAAGTACATCTCGAAGATCTTCAACGACGACTGGATGCGTGAGAACGGCTTCCTCGACGAGGACGGCCCGAGCCTGGGCACCGTGCGCGATCTGCTGGGGATGCGGGGCGGCGCGACCCAAAAAGTCGAGACCGCGTCGAGCAACGACACGATCGTCCAGGTCGTCGGCAAGCTGAAGGAGTTCGGGATCAGCCAGCTGCCCGTGCTCGAGGACGGTCGGCTGAAGGGCCTGATCCACGAGAGCGATCTCTTGAAGGCGCTGGTCAGCGGCAAGACGCAGGACAGCACGATCGGCCAGATGGTCGAGAGCGACTACGCGACCGTGACCCAAGAGACGAAGGTCGAGCTCTTGAAGAACGTCTTGAACGACGCAAAGGTCGCGCTCGTGATGGACGGCAGCGACATCGTCGGCGTCATCTCGAAGATCGACATGATCGACTTCCTCTCGCGCCGCGCGACGGCCGCGTAGCTCCCCGAGAGGCACCGGCGCATTTGGCGCCGTCGCGTCGGTCGTGACGCGCAAGCCCCGGCGCAGGCCGGAGCGAAATCTGCCTTCTCAAATTTGAAACGACCATTTCACGCGGCCTCGACCGGTGCTACCGAGGCCGCATGAGCATGGTCACGCCGATCGTCGAGCGCGTTCTCCGAAGAAGCCCCAAGACACCGGAGGGCCTTCGCAAGCCGCCGGTCCTCTCGCGTGGCTTGCCGGTGCTCGGCCACACCGTCGAGTTCGTCCGCGGGACCATCGGCCTCTTGGCGCGCGCCCAGAAGGAGCTCGGCGAGATCGGTGAGATCCACGTCGCCGGCAAGAAGATGGTCGCCGTCTTCGGCCCCGAAGCGAACGAGGCGGTCTTCCGCGCGAAGGACGAGCACCTCTCTCCGAGCGAGGCGTACAAGATCATGACCCCCGTCTTCGGCAAGGACATCGTCTACGACGCGCCGCCGGAGAAAATGAACGAGCAGTTCAAGATGCTGCTCCCCGCGCTGAAGGACAAGCGCATGCGTACCTACGGCGAGATCGTCGTCGCCGAGGTCGAGAAGAGCCTGGAGACGTGGGGCGACGAGGGGGAGATCGATCTCGTCGACTACTGCCGGATCCTGACGAACTTCACCTCGAGCCACTGCCTCCTCGGGCGCGAGTTCCGCACCGGCATGACCGAGGAGTTTGCACGCGTGTACACGTCGCTCGAGCGCGGCGTGACGCCGATCGCGTACCTCAACGCGCACCTTCCGATCCCGAGCTTTCGTGAGCGAGACCGCGCGCGCGTGCGCCTGGCCGAGATGGTCGGCGAGATCATCGAAGAGCGGCGCCGCACGGGTCGCACGGGCGAGGACTTCCTCCAGACGCTGATGGACGCGAAGTACAAGAGCGGCGCAAACCTCTCCGAGCACGAGATCACGGGCATGCTCATCGCGGCGATGTTCGCCGGTCACCACACCTCGAGCGTCACGACGGCGTGGGCGCTGCTCGAGCTCTGCCAGTCCCCCGACTACCTCGCGCGCGTGCGTGCCGAGCTCGACGCGTCGTTCGGCGGCGGCGAGCAGGTGACCTTCAACTCGCTCCGCAACGTGCCGCTGACCGAGCGCGTCGTGCTCGAGACGCTGCGCCTGCACCCGCCGCTCTTCATGCTCGTTCGCGTCGCGAAAGAGGACTTCGTCTACAAGGACTACTTCATCCCGAAAGGTACCTGGGTCCTGATCTCGCCGACGGTCAGTCACCAGATCCCGGAGCTCTTCCTCGAGCCCGAGAAGTTCGATCCGGATCGTTTCGGGGCGCCTCGCGAAGAGGACAAGCGCGACTTCGCGTTCATCCCGTTCGGCGGCGGCCGCCACAAGTGCATGGGCAACGCGTTCGCGCTCTTGCAGGTGAAGGCGATCCTCTCGATCTTGCTTCGACGCTACGACTTCGAGATCGTGAAGACGCCGGTCGAGAGCGACTTCCAGGGCCTCGTCGTCGGGCCGAAGGAGCCGTGCCGCGTCCGCTACACGAAACGCAAGATGCCCACGGCGGCGGACGGGTCTACGGCGAGCGCCGCCGACCTCGAGAAGCGCGCGGCGCGCAGGTTCCGCGTCGAGCTCGATCTCGATCTCTGCCAGGGCCACGCCGTGTGCGTGGGCGAGGCGCCCGAGCTCTTCCAGGTCCGCGGGCTCGGCAAGGTCGAGCTCAAGGTCAGCACGTTCGCGCCCGAGCTCTACCCGCGCGCCGTCGCCGCCGCGAAGTACTGCCCGACGAAGACGATCCGCGTCGTCGAAGAGCCCGAGGCGTGAACCGCGAAGCGACGAGCGGGACGAAGAGAGGCATCACGAAGGCCGAGCCGAGCGCACGCGCGACCCGCGCGAAGGGTCGCGCGCAGGACGCGAAGAGAGAGGCGTACCAGCGCCTGGCGCTCGCGGCCGGCGAACGCGTGTTCGCCCGACGCGGCTACGACGGCGCGAAGATGCAGGACGTCGCGACCGAGACCGGCGTCGCGCTCGCGACGCTGTACGGCGCCTACCCGAGCAAGGAAGCGCTCTACGACGCGATCCATCGCCTGCGCGGGCGTGCGTTGCTCGAGCAGGCCGGCGTGGCGGCGTCCTCGGCGACGTCGGCGTGGGGTGCGATCGAACGCGGCGTCGCCGCGTACGTCGAGTTCCTCGCGGAGCATCGCGACTACCTGCACATCCACCTCCACGAGAGCCAGCCTTGGGCGCTCGACCCCAAGTTCGTCTGCGCCGAGCAGAAGCGGCAGTGGCGTCAGGGTCTCGAGCTGACGGTCTCGACATTCCGCCAAGCGATGAGCGACGGCACGGCTCGCGCGGGCGATCCCGAGCTCTTCGCCCGCTTGATGATCGCGTCGCACCAGGTCTTCTTGGTCGCGTGGGTCGAGGCCGGCATGAAAGAGTCCACCGAGACGCTCGTCGCGCGCATTCGCGAGCACATGGTGCGGATGTTCGCGCCGTAGCATCGGGAAGCGCGCGTGCGCCAGCGATCGAGCGCGTCGCACCTGAAGATCACGTCATCATTGTAAACATGAACGAGATCTCATGTTAGCGCGCGCCGCAAATCGACCATTCCATATTACTGTTTCTCCTTCGCCGCCCTCCTCGGCCCAGAGAAGCAGCTTTGCCTCACCACAGCTCACCTCGACTGCCACCCATCGGAGACGCACGCGACGAGCTCGTCGTCCTGGTCGTCGAGGTTGAGGGGCGGCTCTCCGCGATCGCCGCCGAGCATGTCGAGGAGATGATGCGACCGTTGCCGGTCGAGCCGCTCCCGGAGGCCCCACCGTACGTCCGAGGCATCTCACTGATTCGCGGACGAGCGACGCCGGTGCTCTCGCTTTCGCGGCTGATCGCGACGCCACACGAGACAGTCTACGAGTCCCGCTTTCTCTTGCTGCGGTCCGAGGCGAAGCCGGTCGCGCTCGCGGTCGAGCGCGTCGTCGGGCTGCGCAAGCTTGCCCGTTCCGAGCTCAGCCCTCTGCCACCGCTCTGGGAGACGCCTCGAGAGGAATGGATCCGCGCGCTCGGTGCGCTCGAAGGTCGCGTCCTCATGCTGCTCGAGAGCGCACGCGTCCTCGCTGCGGCTTCGCCGTTGGCCGCCGCGACCGACAGAGGTGCACCGTGATGGTCGATGACGAGGCCGACCGACGGTTTCGCGACTTCGTGGCGCTTCGATTGGGCCTCCATTCGGAGCACGGAGCGCGGGATCGCGTCTCCGAGACGCTCCGAAAGCGCGTCGCCGCAACACGCAGCGCGAGCGCGGAAGCCTATGTGACGGAGCTCTTCGCCGCCGCCGAACCGCGAGACGAGCTGCGACTGATCGCGGACGACCTGACCATCAACGAGACGTTCTTCTTCCGCAACAGCGACAACTTCCGAGCGTTGATGGCGCACGTGGAGCGCCCAACCACCGCTGCCCCGAGAAGAGCCCTGCGAGTGCTGTCCGCCGGCTGTTCGACAGGAGAGGAGCCCTATTCGATCGCCATCACGCTGCGCGAGACCCTGCCCGCGATCGACACCTGGGACATTCGCATCGTGGGTGTGGACCTCTCGGTCACTGCATTGGCGCGGGCGCGCGCGGGGCGGTACTCGAGTTGGGCCCTGCGGGCGACGCCCGACGCCGTGCGACGCAGATGGTTCGAACGCGCGGGGACCGAGTTCCAGCTCGACCGAAGCATCCGGGAGATGGTCTCGTTCGAGGAGCAAAACCTGTCCGACCCGCGCAGCCCAATTTGGGCTCCGAACCAATTCGACGTCGTCTTCTGTCGCAACGTGGTGATGTATTTCACTCCGGACGTGATGAGGTCGGTCGTCGACCGAATCGAGAACGCACTTCGACCGGGGGGGCTTCTTTTTTTGGGTCACGCAGAGACGCTTCGTGGCGTCACGGACCAATACCGACTTTGCCATTCACACGACACGTTCTATTACCAAACACGCGAACACGACGTCGACTCGCCGGGGGGTACCGCGACGCTCCCGGTCCGTCCGGTCTCTGCCGTTTACCCGACCCTGCCGGCGCGGGAGTCAGCGCCCCAATCGACCGCGTGGATGGGCGAAATTCAGCGTGCGTCCGATCGCATCGCCGCGCTGGGCTCCACGCCGATACGACCCTGCCCCCCTGCGCGAGCTGAAGCAAAGCCCCCGAACGACCTGAGTCGCGTCGTCGACGCCATACGGCGAGAGCGATTCTCCGAGGCGCTCTCGCTCTTGGCCGAGCTCCCCGACAGTCGGCGCGCCGACCCGGAGGCGCTGCTCTTGCAGGCGGTCGTCCTCACGCATTGCGGCAGTCGCGAGCTTGCCGAATCCACGTGCGCGCGTCTGCTCGAGATCGACGCCGCCGACGCCCGCGCGCACTACGTGCTTGCGCTTTGCCGCGAGGACGCCGACGACCCGGAGGGCGCGCTTCGACATGACTGCGCCGCCGTCGGCTTCGATCCGGAGTTTGCGATGCCGCGCCTCCACATGGGGCTGCTGGCGCGCCGAAGAGGTGACGACGAGACTGCGCGTCGAGAGCTGGCGGGTGCCCTGTCGGCGCTCGGCAAAGAGCAGAGCGCGCACGTCCTGCTCTTCGGGGGTGGCTTCTCGCGCGAGGCGCTGGTCGACCTTTGCAGGTCGGAGCTGCGCGCCGCCGGGGGCGCACAGTGAGCCAACCCACCGAGGATCCGCGCGTCGTCGCGCTACGCCGGGCGTTTGACCAGACGTTCGCAGAACCGAGAAGCGAGGCGACACGAGCGCTCGTCGACTTCCTCGCGATCCGCATCCACGGCGACCCTCTCGCCATTCGACTGGAAGAGGTCTCCCTCGTCCTCTCGAGCCCGACAGTCGTCCGCGCGCCGTCGCGAGCGGAAGCGTTCCTCGGTCTCGCCGGCCTTCGCGGTGAAGTGATCCCAATCTTCAGCCTCGCGACGTTGCTCGGCTACCCAGAGGGCTCGAGCGAGGGTTGGCTCGTCGTGGCGCGTGACCAAGAGCCCGTCGGCTTCGCCTTCGCCGAGCTCGAAGGCCACCAGCGCGTCGAGCAATCTGCGATCCGGACAGCGCGTGAATCCGAGAGCCGGAGCGAAGCCTCGACCGAAGTCGCGGACGGTCGTCCCGTGATCGCGCTGCATCGACTACTGGCCCGCATTCGCGCGAGGGACACACGTCCCGACCATTCGAAGGGAGCGATGAAGACATGAGCCGCACTTGGACGTTTGGACAGAAGATCGGCGCCGGCTTCGCCGTCATGGTTCTCTTTTGCGGAGTCCTGGCTGGCGCCGCAGTACATGCGCTTCGCACGGTCGCCCAAGCGAAGGACGACGTGCTCGCGACCGACGCGCGCGATCTCATCGCGGCTGGAAAGCTCGAGACCGCCACCGAAGCGAAGAGCTCGGCGTTCCGCGGTTATCTGGTCCTCCGGGACGACGCGAACCTGAAGGCCCAAAGCGCAGCGCAGGCCGACTTCCAGGCCGCGATGCGCGAGCTTCGCAGCCGCGCCGACGAGCCGACGACGACGAAATTTCTGGACGACATCGAGGCGAGCGCGGCCGCGCACGAAGCCGCGACGAACGAGATCGCGGAGCTTCGCCGGGGAGACGGCACGCTCGAATCCGTCGTGCAGGCCTACCAGACGCGCGTGCTTCCCGCGCGCGTCGCGCTGCACTCGAACGTGGACGCGTTCGTTGCTCATCAGCAAGAGCGCCTGGACGCACGGTCCAAGGCAGCCACGCTGCGCGCCGACGACGCGGTGCGCTCGCTGATCTTCGGCGCGATCGTGGCGCTCGCGATCGCGTCGGCGATCGCGTGGCTGCTGGCCCGGACCTTGAGTCGACAGATCGGCACCGCAGTCCAACGTGTCCAAAGCTCGTCCGCCGAGCTTCAGACCGCGGCGAACCAGCAAGCATCGGGCGCGCGCGAGCAGTCCTCGGCGATCACCGAAATCACGACGACCATCAACGAGCTCCTGGCGACGTCGAAGCAGATCGCCGAGAGCGCCAAGCGCGTCGCGACCATCGCCTCCGAGACCGCGAAGGCGGCGCAGACCGGCGAGACCATCGCCGGAAAGACGGGCGATTCGATCGGCACGATCAAGCTCCAGGTCGATCTCATCGTCTCGCAGATGCTCGAGCTCGGACGGAAGTCCCAGCAGATCGGCGGCATCCTCGAGATCATCAACGAGCTTGCGGAGCAGACGAACATCCTCGCGATCAACGCGACGATCGAGGCGGCGGGCGCTGGCGATGCCGGACGTCGGTTCGGCGTCGTCGCGGACGAGATCCGCAAGCTCGCCGATCGCGTCGCGTCATCGACGAAGGAGATTCGATCGCTGATCGACGACGTCCGCGGCGCCGTGAACGCGACCGTGATGACCACAGAGAGTGGCAGCAAGGCGGTCGACGCGGGGACGCGGCAGTTCGCGGATGTCGCCGTCGCGCTCCACCAAATCGTGGGAGCCGTGAACACGACGACCGAGGCTGCGCGAGAGATCGAGCTCAGTACCAAGCAGCAAGCGACGGCCGTCGAGCAGGTCAACATCGCGATCGGCAACGTGGCGCAGGCAACGGTCGAGACGGAAGCCAGCGCGACCCAGACACTTCAGACCGCCTCGGAGCTCACCGGCTTGTCGCGGGAGCTCACTCGACTCGTGAGACCGCAGGTGAGCGCGAGCCCATGAGCGCGAAGGATCCCTATCGCTACTTCCGCGTCGAGGCGCGAGAGCTCCTGGATGGGCTCGCGGAGGGCGTGCTTCAGCTGGAAAAGGGAGCATCGTCCTCGGACGGAGTCGGGCGGCTCCTTCGCCTCGCCCATACGCTGAAAGGCGCGGCGCGCATCGTCAAGCAACCCGCGATGGCAGAGGCGGCGCACGTGCTCGAGGAGCGGCTCTCGCCGCATCGCGGCTCGACGCAGCCACTCTCCCGAGAGGCGACCACCGAGCTCCTGGGTATCGTCGATGCACTCCAGGCCAACTTGACGGCGCTCGATGCACCGACGACGCCGATCCCTCGAATTCGCAAAGAGGCGCCGCTCGAGGACGCGGTCGGCACGGTGCGCGTCGACATGCGCGATCTCGAGGATCTGCTCCACGGCGTCTCACAAGCGGGGGCTCAGCTCGCGTCGCTGCGGCGCGAGCTGGCTTCGCTCGGTGACGTCCGTTCGCGCGCGCTCTCTCTCGATGAGCGCGTCCACCAGCGAGGGCGTATGCCCGAAGGCTCGCTCGGCGCGGCCGGCGTAGCCGCCGAGCTCTACCGCGAGCTCGAGAGACTCGAGAGCGCCACGTCAGCCGAGGTGCATCGGCTCGAGGTGAGCATCGTGGAGCTCCGCGACACGGCGCATCGCCTCCGCCTGATCCCGGCGCGAACGATGTTCGCGGCGCTCGAGAGGGTCGCGCGCGACGCGGCCGCAGAGCTCGGCATCGAAGTCGAATTGAAGATGACGGGCGGCGACATGCGCCTCGAGGCGACGCTGTCCCGCAACATCCGCGAGGCGCTCGAACACGTCGTGAGAAACGCCGTGGTGCACGGCCTCGAGCCCGCATCCGACCGCGTCGCGCGGGGAAAGCCGGGGGCCGGCCGCATCACGCTCGCGATCCGCCGCACGGCGCGGAACATGGTGTTCCAGTGCCAGGACGACGGCCGCGGCATCGACCTGAACGCAGTGCGCCGTGTCGCCGTAGAGCGTGGTCTCTTGTCTCGCGAGCGTGCTGCCGAGCTGGGAGATGCCCAGGTCGTGGCACTCCTCGGCGGGGGCGGCGTGACGACGTCGTCCAAGGTCACCGAGCTCGCAGGGCGCGGCATCGGCATGGAAGCCGTGCGCGCCGTCACCGCTCGCATCCAAGGGACGCTGCGGATCGAGAGCACGCCGAACGCCGGGGTGCTGGTAGAGCTGTCGGTGCCGTCCTCGATCGCGTCGATCCCAGGGCTCCTCGTCGACGTCGGGGGAAGCTCCGCCGTGATCCCGCTCGACGCGATCGGCTCGACGTTTCGCGTGCGCGCGAGCGATATCGTTCACGCCGCTGCCAACGACAGCATCGTTCACGACGGCGAGGTGCTGCCCTTCGTCTCGCTCGCGCCGGCCCTCCATGGGTCGGCGTCCGACCCGAAGCGACAGAGTTGGTCGGCCGTGGTTGTGCGCGCGGACGGGCGCTCCGTCGCGGTGGGCGTCGACCGCCTCCTCGGAACCTCCGAGGTGGTGATGCGGGCGCTACCGACGTGGCTCGAGACGGACGACGTGGTCGGTGGGGCGACGGTCGACGCAGAAGGAACGCCGCTGCTCGTCCTGGATCCAGCGGGCCTCATTGGCTTGCCAGCGCGCGCGTTTCAACCCCGAGAAGAGCCCTCGAGCCCCGAGGCGCCGATCCTGGTCATCGACGACTCGCTCACGACACGCATGCTCGAAAAGAGCATCCTCGAGTCGGCCGGGTTCAAAGTCGACGTCGCGGTGTCCGCGGAAGAAGGCCTCGAACGCGTGCGCATGGTCGACTACCGGCTCTGCCTCGTCGACGTAGAGATGCCGGGCATGGATGGCTTCCAATTCATCACCGAGCTGCGCGCCGATTCCAGGCTTCGTCATCTCCCGGCCATCTTGGTGACGTCACGAAATGCGCCACAAGACCGCCTTCGCGGCGAGCGCGTCGGCGCAAACGCCTACATCGTCAAGGGCGACTTCGATCAGAACCATCTCCTACGCACCATTCGCAGACTGACCGGAACATGAAGACCCGCGTGCTCGTCGTCGACGACTCGATCACGGTGCGCGCGCGCCTCGTCGAGGTGCTCTCCGCAGACCCCGAGATCGAGGTCGTAGGAGAGGCAGGGGACGGAAAGCGCGCCTTCGAGCTCTGCCTCGCGCTCCGCCCGAACGTCGTGACGCTCGACATGGTGTTGCCAGTGATGACGGGGCTGACGGCGACCGAGCAGATCATGGCGTATTGCCCGACTCCGATCTTGATCGTCTCTGCATCGACGAATCGCGGCGAGCTCTTCAAGACGTACGACGCGCTCGCCGCGGGTGCCTTGGAAGTACTCGACAAGCCGTCCGCACACGACACTGACGAGGATTGGGCGCCGCACTTCGTTTCGACGGTGAAGCTCCTGGCTCGCCTCAAGGTCATCACGCACCCTCGCGCGCGGCTCGGTGCCCTCGCGTCGCGTAGCTCCGGGGCCCACCTCGCCACGCCCATGGAACGGAGTTCGTCCGACGTGCGAGTCATCGCCCTCGGCGCATCGACGGGCGGCCCCGGTGCGCTCCTCGAGGTCCTCCGCGGGCTGCCGCGCGGCTTCCCGATACCCATTCTCATCACGATGCACCTCGCCACGACCTTCGCGGGCGCCTTTGCGTCTTGGCTCGACGAACAAAGTCCGCTTCGCGTGACGTTCGCCCGCGACGGAGAGCCGCTGCCGAGCGTCGGCGAAGGCCGGATCGTCCTGGCTCCTCCCGACGCTCACCTCACTGTGTCGAACGGCCGACTCCGAAACACGAATACGCCACCTCGCCACTCTTGTCGGCCCAGCGTGGACGCACTCTTCGAGTCACTCGCCGTCGAGCTCGGCTCGTCGACGGCGGCGTGCCTCTTGACCGGAATGGGTCGCGACGGGGCGGCCGGCCTGCTCTCCATCCGCGTCGCGGGCGGACGCACCATCGCGCAAGACGAGGCTTCGTCTGTCGTCTTCGGGATGCCTCGCGAGGCGATCCAGCTCGGCGCCGCCGAGCGCGTTCTGCCACTTTCGAAGATCGCCGCCGCACTGACCGCCTTGGCACCCATCAACCTCGAACGGAGCATTCCATGAGCGGGCCCTCCTCTCTCGGCACGGTCGTGCTCATCGACGACAGCGCGACGTTTCGCCATCACGTCGGAGCCGCCCTCGAAGAGGCGGGATACCAGGTCGTCGCAGCGAAGACGGGGGAAGAGGGCCTCGTCCTCGTCGCGCGTTCGCGACCCAACGCCGTCGTCGTCGACGGCATGCTGCCAGGCATCGACGGCGCCACGGTCGTGCGACGCATCAAATCGGACGCCGCGCTCCGAAGCCTCCCGTGCCTCCTCCTTACGGCGGCCGAAGAAGCCAGTGACGAGCTACGGTCACTGGAGGCGGGGGCAGACGCCTATGTCCGCAAGACCGATGATCTCGGAATCCTCTTGGTTCGTTTGGCCGCGCTATTGCGCAGTGCGACCTCTCCCACCGAAGAGACCGTCCCCAGCCTTCTCGGAGCGAAGCGCCTGCTCGCCGTCGACGACAGTCAGACCTACCTCCAAGCGTTGGCCTCCGAGCTCGTCCTCGAGGGCTACGAGCCGCTGCTCGCCAGCTCGGGGGAACAGGCGCTCGAGCTCCTCGCTCACGAGCGCGTCGATGCCATCCTCCTCGACCTCGTGATGCCGGGCATGTCCGGACAGGAGACGTGTCGACACATCAAGCTGTCCCCAGAATGGCGGGACATTCCGCTCTTGATACTGACTGCCCATGAAGGCCGCGACTCCATGATCGAGGGCATCAACGCCGGAGCCGACGACTTCATCGCCAAGTCGTCCGACTTCGACGTGCTCAAAGCACGCCTGCGCGCTCAGCTGAGGAGAAAGCACTTCGAGGACGAGAACCGGAGGATTCGCGAGAAGCTCGTGCTTCGCGAGGCAGAGGCGCGCTTCCATCGACTGGTCCGCTCGAACATCATCGGCGTGATCTTCGGCGACCTCGAGGGCCGGATCACCGACGCGAACGACGCGTTCTTCGACATGCTCGGCTACACGCGCGACGATCTCCGGAGCGGGGCGATCGACCAGGTGAGCCTGACGCCACCCGAGTGGCGAGATCGCGACCTCGACGCGCTCGTGCGGCTCCGAGAGAGCGGCAGCGTCGCCCCGTTCGAGAAAGAGCTGCGGCGTCGAGACGGTAGTCGACTCCCCATCGTCCTCGGGCTCGTCCTCTTGGAAAATTCAGAGGCGATGGTGGGCTTCGTCCTCGATCGTACCGAGCAACGGGACGCAGAGGAGAAGATCAAGCGGTACACCCAGGCCCTCGAGACCGCGAACCACGATCTGGAGTTGGCCAAAGACGTCGCAGAGCGTTCCAACCGCTTCAAGTCGAGCTTTCTTGCGGGCATGTCCCACGAGCTGCGGACACCCCTCAACGCGATCATCGGGTTCGCCGAGCTGCTCTACGACGGCCATGTCACCTCTGACATGCCCGAGCACAGGGAGTTCTTGGGCGACATTCTCACGAGCGGGAGGCACCTTCTTCAGCTGATCAACGACGTCCTCGACCTGTCCAAGGTCGAGGCGGGGAAGCTCGAGTTCCGGGGCGCGGACGTGAATCTCGCCGTTCTGGTCGCAGAGGTCGCCGCGATCCTGCGCGCCAGCGCCAACGACAAGAGAGTGAATATCGAGATCAGCATCGAGCCGGCCCTGGGTCGGCTTTGGCTCGACCCGGCGCGACTGAAGCAAGTGCTCTACAACTACCTCTCGAATGCGCTGAAATTCACGTCCACCGGGGGCCACATCGTCATCCGAGGCAGCGAAGCAGGCGCAAATAATTTCCGTATCGAGGTCGCGGACACAGGCATCGGCATCTCGCCCGAGAACATCGCGCGTCTGTTCGGCGATTTCGAGCAACTCGGCGTCGACGCCGAGGCGGCCCATGTGGGCACGGGCCTGGGCCTCGCGTTGACGAAGCGACTCGTGGAAGCCCAAGGTGGCTCGGTCGGTGTCGAGAGCGTGATCGGAAGAGGGACGACGTTCTTCGCCACGCTCCCCAGACGAGTGAGCTCGGCCGCGCTCGCCACGTCCGTCGGAGGGATACGCCGTGCATGAGAATGCGAGCATCTTGGTCGTCGACGACAACCCCATGAACTTGAAGCTCGCGACCGCGGTCCTACAGAAGAGCGGGTACCGCGTGAGGACGGCTCAGACCGCGAAAGAGGCGCTGGCGCTCATCGACGAAGAGGTCCCTTCGTTGATCTTGATGGATATTCAGATGCCCGAAATGGATGGACTGACGTTGACACGCAAACTCAAGTCCGAGGCACGAACTCGCGAGATCTTCATCGTGGCGTTCACGGCGGCTGCCATGAAGGGGGACCGCGAGCGAGCGCTCGATGCAGGTTGCGAGGCATACATGACGAAGCCGATCGACACGCGCACTCTTCGAGCCCGAATCGGCGAGTTTCTCGCGAGCCGAACCGCGCCCTCGGGAGACGTCCAGTGAAAGACGACACCATCCTTCTCGTCGAGGACAACCCCATCACGCGCAAGCTCGTCCGCTTCACGCTCGAGACGCAGGGCCTCTCCGTCATCGACGCCGCGGATGGCGCCAGGGCGATCGAAGCCTTCGCTCAGCACCCGATCGCGCTCGTGCTTCAGGACCTCTGCCTTCCGGACATGAGCGGCTTCGAGCTCATCACGCATCTGCGTGACCTGCCGCGCGGAACGGACGTTCCGATATTGGCGTTCTCCGGACTGCTGTCGCAGTCCGACGAAGGTCGCGTCTCCTCGGCGGGGTTCGACGACGTCATCGCGAAGCCGGTAGAACCGTCCCGCCTGTTGCAAATCGTGCGCGCGCACTTGCCGACATTGGACAAGACGGTGACCGACGTCTTCGGCAAGGGGCGCGTACTCGTCGTGGCCGACGACGATCCCGTTCAGCGCAAGCTCGTCGGTTTCCGCATGCAGCGCGTCGGATTCAAGGTCCTATTCGCGGCGGATGGGGAAGAGGCGCTGCAGCACGCACGCAACGCGCACCCGGCCGCGGTGCTGTCGGATGTCCTCATGCCTCGACTCGACGGCTTCGCGCTCTGCATGGAAATGCGACGCGACCCCGAGCTGGCGAGCGTGCCTGTGGTGCTCGCTACAAACAGCTACGTCGAGCCGACCGATCGGGATTTGGCGCGACGGGCTGGCGCACACGATCTCGTGGTGAGGACGCCCGAGCTTCGCGAGGTCTTGGAAGCCGTGCGGGTGAGTCTTCTGGAGCAGGTCCGCCCCGCGCCGACCCCCGTGCCGACCGAGGTCGAGGACGCGCACGCCGCGCGCATCATGCGACAGCTCGAAAAGCAGGTCGCCCTCAATGCGCGCGTGAACCAACGTTGTGCGCTACTTTCGGCTGGAATCAGCGTCCTCAGCAGCATTTCAGAGGCGCTCGCGAGTCAGGAAGACATCGACGAGGCGCTGCGCCACGCCTTGGCGGCTTGCTTCGACGCGGGCGGCATTTCACTCGGGGCGCTCTACTTGCGAGAGGGCGACAGCCCCCTCCGTGTCGTGAGCTTCGGCTTCTCGAAGCCCTGGACGGACGCGGAGCTCCTGACGTTCTTCGGCGAACGGCCTCTCCTCGCAGCAACGATGACCGGGCACAGCGCAAGGCTCATCAACAAGAGCTCCGGCCCCGAAGAGTGCCGCCTGCTCGAGGCCGCGGGGACTGCCTCTGCGCTCGTCGTGCCGCTCGGCTACAAGGGCACGTCTTTCGGCGCGCTCGTGATGATGTCGAAGAACGGCGAGCTCGACAACGAGGACCGGATTCGATTTGCAGAGGCGGTCGCGACACAGATTAGCCAGGCCCTCGCCGTGGCTCAGTCCTTCAAGCGCACCGAGCGATCCGAACGACAGGCCAGCGAGCAGTCGTCGCTCCTGCGCTCGATGTTGGAGAGCATCGCGGACGGGGTCGTCGTCGCCGACGAGGCTGGGAGATTCATCGACTGGAACGCCGCGGCAGAGCGACTCGTCGATGTCGAGCGCGGGCGAACGGGGACGCCGAGCACGCGCACCCCATCGCGCGCCGACGAGGGTGCTCGGCCCCCGTCCTACGAACGACTCCCGCTCATGCGGGCGATCCTGGGCGAGAACGTCCGCAACATGGAGCTCTTCGTCCGAAGAGATGAATCGCCCGGTGGCATGTGGCTCAGCGTGAACGCCCAGCCTTGGCGCAACGACAAGGGGGAAACTCGCGGCGGCGTGGCCGTGTTTCGCGACGTCACGCAAGAGAAGGCCACCCAGTCTCAGCTCATGGTGTCCGACAGGATGGCGTCGGTCGGAATGCTGGCGGCGGGCGTCGCCCACGAGATCAACAATCCACTGGCTTGTGTCCTCGCGAATCTCGAGCTCGCAGAGCAGGATCTGCAAGAGGGCTTCGCCGGATCGACGGCGAAAGAGCTGCTCGCCATCCGCGAAATGATCGCCGACGCACGAGAGGCCGCGGATCGTGTTCGGAACATCGTCAAAGATCTGAAGCTCTTTTCACGCCACGAGGACTCGCACGCCGCTTCGGTCGACGTGCGTCGCGTGCTCGACTCCAGCCTACGGATGGCGTGGAACGAGATCCGTCATCGCGCTCGTCTCGAAAAGTCCTTTGAAGACGTCCCGAACGTCGAGGGAACAGAGTCGAGGCTCGGGCAGGTCTTCTTGAACCTCATCGTCAACGCGGCGCAAGCGATCGCCCCGGGCGCGGCAGCGACGAATCGAATTCGGATCGGCGTGAGGACGGACCCTTCCGGGCGCGTCGTCGTCGAAATATCCGACACCGGAAGCGGGATATCGCCAGAGACCATGCGTCACCTGTTCACGCCGTTTTACACGACGAAGCCGAGCGGCGTCGGCACCGGACTCGGTCTTGCCATTTGCCACCGCATCGTGACGGGATTTGGCGGAGAGATTCAGGTCGACACAGAGATCGGAAAAGGGACCACGTTTAGATTGCTTCTCCGTGCGACGAGCAAGTCGGACTCGGGTATTCTCCGCGCAATGGGTATCACGAGGAGGTCCGGTGTTCGCGGCCGCATCCTCGTCATCGACGACGAGCCCTTGATCGGCGCCGTGATCCGGAGGTCTCTCGCCGCAGAACACGATGTCGTCGCGACGACGAACGGGGCCGACGCGCTCGAGAAACTGGCACTCGGAGAGAAATTCGACGTGATCCTCTGCGACCTGATGATGCCGCAGATGACGGGGGTCGAGCTCTACGCCGAGCTGAAGGCGCTGGGTGGCGATTGGACCGACCGGCTCGTCTTCTTGACCGGAGGCGCGTTCACCCCGGCGACGCGGTCGTTCCTCGAGACGGTTCCGAACGAGACTTTGGAGAAGCCGTTCGATCGGAACCAGCTACGCGCAGTGATCAATGGCCGGCTTCGGTAGCCGCGACGCCCAGCGAGGCCGAGCCGCGGCCGGAAGAATCCGGCACGGCGAGACCCAACATCGCGCGTCCCTCTGAGGCGTGGCGACCGTTCGGGAAGCGCTCGAGGTAGTTCCGGATCCATCCACAGCTCGTCTCCGAGCGGTCATTGCGACAACGCCGGAGGGCTGCGGTACGCCACGCCTCTTCCTCGAGAACGAGAGGATCGATCGGGCCGATCACGGGTCGACGGACGAGCTGAGCGCGGCTGGCGACTGCCGCACGAGCGGCTTCCCGGTAGGCGGCGAACGACGCGACGCGCACCGAAGACCCGAGTCGTTGGGCGAGATCTTCGACGTCGGCGGCAGCAGCGACGCGGTCGCTGGTATGAACGCGACCGACGAGTGAATCGATCATGCTGTCGCGATGCGTGACGATGAGCGCGAGAGCGATGGTGCCGTCGTCCTCCGGCGTCGCGTCGGCTCGACGAATCTCGATGTGCGCCTCTCCGGGTCCGTCGGTCAGGTGAAAGCCTTGGTGGAGGAGCGCGCTCGCGAGGGCCAGCGCCGCGCGACTCGATGGGGAGTCGTCCCGCGGGACGCTCAGAGTGAAGCGGACCGCGCGAACGGTGTGGTCGATGTCCGCCTGGTGTTGCGCTGCGGGGTTTCGATCGAGCGAAGGAGCAGACATCGCGCTGCTCGAGAGCGAGCTCGATTGCCAAGGGTCGGCCGCCGGCGCTCCAGTCGCGCTCTCTGCGCAGCCCGAGAGCGCGAACACGGCGGTCGCCGAGAGAGCCACGGCCGGGCGGAACGAAAAACTGACGAGACGTGAGAACAATGAACGCATCGAAGTGCCTCCGGGAGATGAGGCGGCACGCCGACGCGTTGCCTTAAGGGACATTCGCGCTCCGGTGTCCTCGAGAGAATTCGGATGCGCCCCTCTTCAGCGAGGTAGAGCGTGTGCCGTCCCCAGGCACGATGGACACGCCCCGCTACCTGCCGATCCTCTTTGCGATCCACGCACTCTCTGGGTGCACCTACGATCTCTGCATCGGGGCCGACGCGCTGACCGAACGGAGCGACGCGACCTCGGATCCGATCATCGGGGGCTCGCTGGACGAAGCCGACCGCTCGGTCGTCGCGCTCGAGATCACGACGTCAGAGGGCGAGCCCGCGCTCTGCTCCGGGACCGTCATCGGCAAGAGAGGCGAAATCGGCTGGGTCCTGACGGCCGCGCACTGCGTTCAAGGCGAGGTTCTGCGCATCGACGAGGCGACGAACTTTCGCGACTGCACACCGAGCGGCGACGCCGGAAAGTGTCGCGCGACGTACGCGCCGCGCCAGGTGTACGTACACCCCGACTACGATCCGTCGCAGGGCTACGTAAACGACTTCGCGCTCGTCGCTTTCTTCGGAGCGACCGCCGATACGACCGTCACGCCCGTCGTCGGCGCCGCGGATCAGCTCGAGAGCGGGGCTTGGGTCGACCTCGCGGGCTTTGGCCGCACCTACGCGGGGGTCGATGATCCCTCACAGTGGCAGTCGGAGCGCCACACCGTTTCGGTTTCGTTGACTACGGTCTCGAGCCACTTCCTTCGCGTCGACGCCTCTACGGGAAAGACGGCGTGCTTCGGAGACTCGGGGGGTCCGGCGCTCGCGCTGATCGACGGACGCGTCCGCGTGGTCGGCGTCGCCTCGACCGCCGATGCGCTCTGCGAGACGCGCGCCTCGTACGGTCGCGTCAGCTCGATCTACGATTCCTTCATCGCGCCAATCGTCCCGGAGACGCCGGAAGACGGCGAAGGCGCAGGCGGCGGCGCGACGAGCAGCTCGTCTTCGACCGGCGGCGCAGGCGGCGGCGCGGCGAGCAGCTCGTCTTCGACCGGCGGCGCAGGCGGCGGCAGTGGCGGCGGCGCGGCAGACGGCGGCGCCGCGCAGATCGATGACGACGCGTCCGGTTGCGTCCCTGCCACGCTCGCGTGCAACACGAATGCGGCAGGCGCCCCCGAGGGTGCTCCCGTGGGCGCGTTCGCTGCCGTGTTCGGCGCGCTGGCGTTGGCGATGCGAGCGCGACGCATCAAGCGCGGCTGATCGGCACGGGCTTGCGTCGAAAGAGACTTTTTACTCCCCCGCTTCGGCGCGGCTGCCCTGGGCACGCCGCGCCGAACGCATTTTGTCGCCCCGATCTCAAATTGAGACGCCTTTGCCCGCGAAAATCGACTGCGACGGTCTTTAGGTTCCCCGCTACGTGCCGTTCCAAGAGATGCGAGCACGGCAGACCCCGACGGTCGCCGCCTCGCCGAATCTCTCGACGCTCGCTTGCAGCCACTCTGCCCCAGCGAGCGCGAGACCCACTCTCTCGGAGGCTGTCATGCGCTCGAATTCCGTCGTCACCACGTTCCTCGCTTCGTCCCTGATCACCCTGATGACCGCCTGCGCGGGCCCCAACGGCGAGCCCGACTTCCTCGCCGCAGGCGACGGCGGCAGCGGCGGAGGCGATGCAGATAGCGATGGCCTCGACATCGCGGCGCCGCTCACGGCCGAGATCTCCGGCGAGGGCGGCTCTGCGGAAGCGCCGCCGAAGCCGGAGGGCCAGGCGCCGACGAAATTCGAAGCGCCGTCCCCCGCGCTCGACGCCTGCGGCGGGCTCATCGTGGACGTGTACAAGGACACCGACCTGAGCTTCGCCGCCACGACCATCGGCGGGCACGACGACTTCAAGACCTGGTGCGGCGACACTGGTCCCGACACCGCCGCTCCCGACGTCGTCTACCAAATCGTGCAACACGACGAATGCGTGTTGACCCTCACCGTCACCGACTCCTCGGAGACGTTCGACCCGGTGCTCGAGGTGCGCGAGACGGCCTGCGAGACCTCGCAGGGTGGAGACTCTTGCTCGGGCCGCGCGGAGAACGTCGAGAGCATGAGCTACCACGCCATCAAGGACCACACGCGCTGGGCGATCATCGACGGAGCGACGAAGGACGACGCCGGAGACTTCCTCTTCCACGTGCAGTGCAAGCCGGTCACGTGCGGCGACAAGATCGTGAGCCCCGGCGAGGAGTGCGACGACGGCAACACGGTGGATGGTGATGGGTGCTCGGCGATCTGCAAATTCGAGGCACCCTCTGCCGCCGATACCTGCACCGACCTCGAGACCGGCATCCCGATCGCCGTCGCCCCTGGCCTCGGACTCTCGCTTCCCGGCTCCGGCCCGATGTACGCGAACGGTGGGGCGGATGTCCACGACAACTACCTGGGCTCTTGCGCCTGGGAAGAGGGCGGCTTCGACCAGGTCTTCGAGATCGTCCCGTCTGCGGACGGCACGATGACGGCCCATGTCGGCTCGGACTACGACGGAATCCCGATCTGCCAGGCCCCCGACTACGACCAACCCGGCTGCCGCGACCACACGCTCTATGTGCGAGAGGCAAACTGCGCAGAGGCCGAGGACCTGGCTTGCGCGCAGTCGAACGCCGACGACCTCACCACCACCCTCGAATTCCCCGTCACCGCAGGCACCCACTACTACCTCTTCGTCGATGGCTACGACGGTGAGTACTACAGCACCGGCGCCTACAACCTGACCCTCGACCTCGAGTAATCCAATCTTGCGAGCAAATGGTCCCCGAATGAGCAGACACTGAAACCGACGAAAGGAGATACGTAGACCGGCACGTCAGAAGGCAGAGTGGAAGCGGCCGCGAGCCGAGCCCAGCGCTCGAGCTCGCGGCCGCTTTTTGTGCGGTTCGAGGCTCAAGGATCGAGCGCGATGTGCCGCTCTCTTCGATACCGGATGAAGCGCCAAGGCGGCGCTCCCGAGGAGAACGTCGTGAAGAAGACCCTGTTTTGCCTGGCCCTTGGCGCGCTCACCGTGATGACCGGCTGCGCATCCAGCATGCTTGCACCTGCATCTCCGGGCTACGACACCCAAGGGTGCGTAGAGGACGCGCTGCGACGATCGAGTGACCAGGAGCTCGCGCTCGAGGCCTCGTCTCAGTTTCGACAAGCATGCGACGAGAGCGACTGGGCTGCGTGCAGCGCACTCGGCGTGATCTCGGAGAGCGGCGCAGCCGGCGCCCACGACGATCGCGAAGCCTCGCGTCTCTACGCGCGGGGATGTGACGGCGGCAACGCACGGAGCTGTGTCAACCTCGGCAAGCTCCTCGAGCGGGTGTCGCTCGGCGAGAGCAACGCGACTCGGATCAATGCCCTCTTCGCGGATGCGTGCGACCGCGGCGAAGCCTTCGGCTGCGCGGCGCTCGGCCACGCCCTGGCACACGGCGACGCGAGGTCGCGTGATCGGGCGATCGAGCTCTTGGGCAATGCCTGTCGAGACGGCCGCTCGGAGGCCTGCTTCGATCTCGCCGAGCTCGAGCGTCGTGGGTCCATGCCGACGGCGGTCGCGCTCGAGCACTACACAAAGGCATGCGTCGCCGGAAACGCGCTGGCTTGTCAGAGACTGGACCCCGACCCGATCGTCGCGAGTCGCTGAGCGCTCGCCGCTACTCGACCGCGAAGCGCCGCTACTCGACCGTGACCGTCGTGCGCAGCTTCTTCACCGCGTCCGCGACCAGCTGCGAGATGCGAGCCTCTGTCACACCGAGGACGTTCCCGATCTGTCGAAGCGTGAGCTCTTCGCCGTAGTAGAGCTCGAGCACCTTCCGGTGACGCGGCGGCAGTGCCCCGAGCGCCGTCCGAAGCTGGTCGAGTGATTGCGCCCGCCCGGCCTCTTCTTCCGGTCCTGCAGCGCTCGAATCCGGGATTTCGAGCTCGTATGCGCCGGCCCACGACTCGGCCGCTCCCGACGCAGCCAACGCCTCGACCTCTGCGATGGCCGCTTCGCTCGTGCCCGACGCCTTCGCCAGCTCCGCGCGCGAGACAGGCCGACCCACGCTCGACTCGAGCTTCGTGCGAGTACGTTCGACCTCTTTCGCCTTCTTGCGCATTCGTCGCGACAGAGGATCGGCGTCGCGCAGCTGATCGAGCATCGCGTAGCGGAGCCGCGTCGAAGCCAGTCGCTCGAACTCCTCGAGCGGCGTCGATGCGTGCTCCCGATGAAGCTCGACCAACGCGACGAACGCCGCCCCGACCAAGTCATCGACGGCGACCTGCGGGGGAAGCCGCTTCGCGAGGCCGCGCGCGATCCGGCGAATCATCGGAATGAATCGGAGCGCGACCTCTCGCGGAAGCGTCGCGCCCACGGGCTCCCACGCGATCCCTGCGCGTTCTGCGACGAGCGCACGGACGGCGGCGGCTTGCTCGTCCGACAGCTCGAACTGGATCGCGAGCTCTGTAGTGGTCCCGGACGACAGACGCGCGCGCACCAGGCGTCCGTCGGCACGAACGCGGACGTCGGCGCCGGGCACGTCGAACGAGACGACGACCGCTTCGACGTCTGCGGGCGGGCTGTCCACACGGACGGCGACGCCACCCTCGGACACATTGACACTTTTGCCGCGCAGCCGAGTGGCACCGAACTCGAGATCGACGTCCAGGTCGATGTCGACACGCGCGTAAAACCGCGGCTCGAGAACCGTGGGCACAGTGTGTTGTTCCGTCCCCGCTTCCACCATCGAGACGGCATCGTGGCACTTCAGGCCGCGTGACGCAGCTCGAGAAACATGAACGAACAGTTCATGTTTTGGATCCGGCCGATCGCAATCGGTCCGATCGCCGCAGCGTCACGCGGCGCCTGGTATTCGCACGACGTGAGCGCACGACATTCGCCTCCGCGGCTCGACATGTGGCACCATGACCCGTGCGTTCGGGGCGGGTTTTGGTGGTAGACGACAGCGCCTCCGCGAGGCGAGAGGTCGTGGCCGCGCTCGTGGCCTCGGGAGAGTTCGAGTCCCCCCGAGAGTGTGCGGACGGCTTCGCGGCCATTCGCGCCATGGCAGAGAGCGCGCCGGATCTCGTAATTTGCGATCTCGTCATGCCCGGCTGCGACGGCATCCAGTTTCTTCGCTTGGTCGGAGGCACGCCGGAGCTCGCCCGCATTCCGATCTTGGTGCTGACCGCGGCCGAAGACCCCGACTCAAAAGTAGAGTTGCTCGAGCGCGGCGCCGCCGACTACGTCACGAAGCCGCTTCGCGCTCGGGAGCTCATCGCGCGAGCGAGGATCCACTGCCGCCACCGCCTGCTCCAAGAGGCGCTCGAAGACGCGAATCGAAGGCTCTACGAGCTGTCGTGTACGGACGGGCTGACTGGCACGTTCAACCGTCGCCACCTCGACGAAGCGCTCACGACAGAGGTCTCGAGGCACCAGCGCTATCGGACCCCGCTCAGCGTTCTTCTCATCGACGTCGACCACTTCAAGCGGGTAAACGACACGCACGGCCACGACGTAGGCGACAGCGTGCTGCGCGGCATCGCGTCGTTGCTTCAGGGAATGGTCCGGCGAGCCGACCTGGTCGCACGCTACGGTGGCGAGGAGATGTGCGTGATTCTTCCCAATACCGGCTCACACGGCGCCGCGATCCTCGCCGGACGCTTGCGCGCCGCCATCGCCGCGCTCAGGCACGCGACGAGTGACGGGGAAGGCATCGTCGTGACCGCGAGCTTCGGCGTCACGACCGTCGAAACAGAGGACACCGCGGTGGACGCCGCCACGATGCTTCGCCGCGCCGACAAGGCGCTCTACGCGGCGAAGCAAGGTGGAAGAAACCGCGTCGAGACGTGGCCCATCACGGGCTGAAGGCGCCGACGATCGACCCGAATCAGGGAAACTGCGTCAGCGGCGGTGGTGCGACGACCCCGTCGAGCACGTCCCGGAGCTTCCGCAGAAGACTCTCGGGAGTGAGCGGCTTCTGCAGGAAGGCAAAGCGCTGCTCGACTACCCCGTGGCGCACCATGCTGTCGTCCGTGTACCCGCAAACACAGAGCACCTTGAGGTCGGGACGCTGTCGTCGCAAGCGTTCTGCCAGCTCGGGGCCGCTCATGTGCGGCATGACGACGTCCGTGACCAGCGCATCGATGCCTATCTCCTTCTCACAAAGGAGGAGCGCCTCTCCCGGATCGCGCGCGTCGATGACGACGTAGCCGTGGCGCCGAAGAATGTCACACGTGACATTCCGAACCTGCTCATCGTCTTCGACGAGGAGGATGGTCTCCGTCCCGCGGGCCATGCCCCTGGCTGGGGTCAGCGGGTGATCTGGAAGCACCTCGTCCACTCGCGGAAGAAAGACGCTGAAGCTCGTCCCCTCGGAAACCATGCTCTCGACCGTCACGCTGCCGCCGCACTGTTGCAGGATGCTGAAAACCGTCGAGAGACCGAGCCCGGTCCCCCGACCCTTCTCTTTCGTAGTGAAGAAGGGCTCGAAGATCCGGCTCCTCGTCGCCGCGTCGATTCCGCTGCCCGTGTCACGCACGGTGACTTGCACGTAGGCCGAAGGCCTGAGACCGAGCGGTGGTGGCACGGCTTCGCTGAAGGTCACGTTGCTCGTCTCGACGGTGAGCGTGCCCCCGCGCGGCATCGCGTCGCGCGCGTTGACGACCAGATTCATCAGGACCTGTTCGATGCTTCCGGGGTCCACGCGAACTCGACCGAGCGTTCCTGATTTCACGGTCACGAGCTCGACGTCCTCGCCGAGGATGCGCTTGAGCATGCGCTCCATGTTCGACAGGAGATCATTCAAATCGAGGACGGTCGGCTCGATGACCTGCTGGCGGCTGAACATGAGGAGCTGACGCGTGAGATCTGCGGCGCGCTTG